>Ga0181535_10000018_pt1 | contig 238895 bp, 208 predicted proteins | sample PEATcosm2014_Bin_44_FD_119774 | JGI IMG/M metagenome (GOLD analysis project Ga0181535, IMG submission 119774) | Peatland microbial communities from MTU Mesocosm Facility, Houghton, MI, USA - PEATcosm2014_Bin17_30_metaG | ecosystem: Environmental > Terrestrial > Soil > Wetlands > Peat | place... | reverse complement strand
GAAGACATCGAAGAGATCGCCGAAATCAGGGAAGGCGTCATCGATCTCTATCAGCCAACCAACGCGCAGGAACTCTACGCCGTCGAGCGCATCGCCATCACCCAACAATCCATGAACCGCGCCTCCCGCCTGGAAGCCGGGACCTTAACTATCTGTCTCAACGACGTCCTCAATCTCCGCGAGCGCCCCCTCATGGAAATGGACCCGGAAATGTACGGCGGCGGCGAACCCGGCAAGCAGCAAGTCAAAAACTACCTCCTGGCAGAAGGATTCCGCCGCAGCGTCGGCGCCTCCAGCGCCATGCACCTATGCATGCGCTACAACGCCCAAGCCGAACGCCTCTACCGCCGCGCCGTCCAGGATTTCGAGCGTATCAAGTCTCTCCCCAGTGTTTCCCAAGCCTCAGATCCCCTCCCAGACCGTGGCGCAGGCCCTTTGGCCTGCGTTTTTGCGCCCCCAGACCAACGAACCGGTGGGGCGGACCTCCTGGTCTGCCCTCTTGATCCCTCCGAACCCCTCCCAGCCCAAACGAACCCAAATCCCTCCGAACCCCCACAAACCGAACCGCTTACCCACTCTGAACCGGCCCCCGAAACCACCCCCGCAGCCGCCCAAAACGCCCCCTCCGCCTCCAACGGCTCCCCGCGCACCGATTGCACCTGCCCGCAATGCCTCGACGACCGCGGCCTTGCCGCCGAAACCCCCTCCCAGGAGGATATTTCCCCTACCCGGTAGCCTTCCATACCCACGCGTTACAATCGGTTTGTATGCTCCGCAGGCTTCTTATACTCCTCGTGTGCGCCGCGGCTCTGCTCGCCCAAAAGCGCCCGTTCGACGTCAACGCCATGCTGCAGTTGAAGCGCATCTCCGACCCGCAGCTCTCTCCCGACGGCAAATCCGTGGCCTTCGGCGTCCAAACCGTCGACCTCGCCGCCAACCAGAAGCCCCAGCAGATCTGGATTGTCCCGCTCTCGGGCGGCGCGCCCCATCAGATCACGCACGATGGCGTCGCCAACCAGCGCGCCCGATGGTCCCCCGATTCCAAGCGCATCGCCTACATCTCCGATCGCTCCGGCTCCTCGCAGATCTGGCTCATGGACCCCGACGGTTCCTCCCCCAAGCAGGTCACCAATCTCGCCACTGAGGCCGGCGGCGTACTTTTCTCCCCCGATGGCAAGAACCTCCTCTTCACTAGCGACGTCTACCCCGAATGCGGCGCCGATGACGCCTGCAACAAGCGCCTGCTCGATGCCGCCAAGGCCAACCCCGTCAAGGCGCGCGAATATACCGAGCTTCTCTACCGCCATTGGACCGCCTGGCAAACCAAACGCCGCAGTCACCTGCTCGTCGTTCCGGTCGAAGGCGGCGCGCCCCGCGACCTCACTCCCGGCCCGCACGACGTTCCGCCCTTCTCGCTCGGAGGTCCGGACGACTACGATATCTCGCCCGACGGCCAGGAAGTCTGCTATTCCATGAATGCCGACCCCGACGCTGCCACCAGCACCAATTCCGATCTGTACGCCGTCTCCATCAAGGGCGGCGATCCCCGCCGAATCACCTTTACGCCCGGCGCCGACGCCAGCCCGCATTACTCACCGAACGGCAATTTCATCGCGTGGCGCTCGCAGAATCGCGCCGGATATGAGAGCGATCGCTGGCGTCTGTCCGTCATCGAGCGCGCCACCGGCCGCGTGAACACCCCCGCCGGAGACCTGGACCGCTGGGTCAATAGCTTCGCCTGGAGCCCCGATTCCGCCGCGATATTCTTCACCACCGGCGACCGCGGACGGCAAGCCATCCAGTTGGTTCCCACCGGCGGCGGCTCCATCCAAATCGCCGCCAGCGGCGATGGCGAGCTTGACGACATGGAGTTCACCCACGATGGCAAGACCATGGTCTACACCGAGGAGACCGGCGTCTCGCCCACCGAGATCTTCCGCGGCGCGTCCACCGGCGGCGTGCCCGTCGCTCTGACCCACCTCAACGACCAGGATCTTGCCGCCTGCCAGCTCACGCCCCTCGAGGAGTTCTGGGCCGACGCCAAGGACGGCTCCCGCGTCCAGTACTTCGTCGTCAAGCCCTACGGCTTCCAGGCCGGCGTCAAGTATCCGGTGCTCATGCTCATCCACGGCGGTCCGCAAGGCAATTGGGGTTACAACTGGACCTACCGCTGGAACGCCGAGGTATTCGCCGCCGCCGGATATGTCGTCGTCGAGCCGAATCCGCGCGGCTCCACCGGCTATGGCCAGAAGTTCATCGACGAGATCAATGGCGATTGGGGCGGGCTCCCCTACGACGACATCATGGCCGTCACCGACAACGCCCTCGCCACCCTGCCCTACGCCGACGACGCCCGCGTCACCGCCGCCGGCGGTTCCTACGGCGGCTACATGGTCGATTGGCTGCTCGGCCACACCCAGCGTTTCAAAGCCCTCATCTCCCACGCCGGCGTCTACGATTTGACCAGCGAATTCGGCGCCACCGAGGAAGTCTGGTTCCCCCTCTGGGAAATGGGCGGCACGCCCTGGGACCACCCCGACATCTATTCCAAGTGGTCGCCCTCCTCCTACGCCAAGGACTTCCACACGCCCACGCTGGTCTTCACCGGCGAGCTCGATTTCCGCGTCCCCTACACCCAGAGCCTCCAACTCTTCACCGCCCTCCAAATGCAAAAGGTCCCGTCGAAGCTGGTCGTCTTCCCCGATGAGGGCCACTGGGTGCTCAAACCGCAAAACTCGCTCCTCTGGTATAAAACGTTTATCGATTGGCTGGATTCTTGGGTGAAAAAGTGAAATTCGTCGCGCTCTTAGCAGTCCTGATTCTGGTAGTCGGCGGAGTCGCCGCCCTCTTCTTCCTGTCCACCGGCGGCACGGTCGAAATAACGCCCGTCGTGAAGACCATCGGCCTAAGCACGCCCATAGCCGTGAAGCTCAGCAACCCGCACGGCGTGCGCCGGGTGAGCGCGTATCTGGAACAGAGCGGCGTCCGTTACCCTCTATATGAGCAGACCGCCCCCTCCCGCCGCTTCTTCTGGAACCGTCACGTCCCGTCCCAAGCCATTGCCTTCCAGGCCGGCAAGAGCAAGGCCCCGAATCTGAAGGAAGGCCCCGCGCACTTGATTGTCGAGGCCGTCTCGAACGACTTCCGCGGTGACGCCACCGCTGCCTCCTATGACGTGAACGTCATCCTCGCCGCGCCGCGCGTCACTCCCGACGGTCTCCAGCACTACATCAACCAGGGAGGCATGGAACTCGTCACGTTCACCGCCGCCGGTTCCTGGACCGAGGCCGGCGTGAAGGTCGGCGGGCGCAGCTACCGCAGCTTCCCCCTGCCCGGCGGCGATCCCAACCGTCGCTTCGCCATGTTCGCCTATCCCTGGGACCTCGATCCCGGCGCCACTCCCATGGTCTTCGCCCGTAACTCCGCCGGCACCGAAGCCGCCGCGCCTTTTTGGTTCAAGCTCTTCCCCAAGAAATTCCGCGTCCGCGATTTCCCCATCGACGATGCCCTCATGACCAAGCTCGTCAACTCGGTCGATCCCACCGGCGCCCTGGCCCCGGGCAAAGATCTGCTCACTCGCTTCCTCTACATCAACGGCGACCTGCGCCGCAAGAACAACCAGCAGCTTGCCGACCTGCGTTTCAAGACCGAAGAGAAGGTTCTGTGGAACGGCCCCTTCATTCATTGGGGCAAGGAGGAGGCCGATTTCGCCGACGTTCGCAACTACATCTACCACGGCCGGAAAGTCGACCAGCAGGTACACCTCGGGTTCGATCTGTCCGACACGGAAAACTCGCCGGTCCAGGCCGCCAACGACGGCCGCGTCGTCTGGGCCGCCGATCTCGGCATCTACGGCAACTGCATCGTGGTGGACCACGGCTACTCGCTGCAGTCCATCTACGGCCATCTCCGCCAGATCGACGTCAAGCCCGGCGACATGGTGACCAAGGGCCAGAAAATGGGCATCGCCGGCCAGACCGGCCTCGCCGGAGGCGTGCACGTCCACTTCAGCATGCAAATCGATGGCGTCCAGATCAACCCGCGCGAATGGTGGGACGAGCACTGGATCAAAGACCGCATCCTAAGCAAGCTGCAGTAGTAAGTGGGACGGGCCGGGGTGCCCGCGATCCTTGTGGGCCCAACTGTCTTCTTCGGCCGCGCTGCCTTGTGGGGCAGGTTGGCCGGCAGGCAACCTGCGGCCGATTGTCAATCGGCCCGAGGGTTCTGATGCAATTACCCCCGGCATTCCCAATCCGCTCTGCCCGTATAGAAAAGCAGCGCCGTCATCCCGTTCCTCATGAACTCGCGGCACGCCGTATGGACGCGGGCCGCCACCGTTCGGGAAGCCGTATTCGCCGGGTCCACAATGGAGCAGATACTCATGCACGATGTCCGATCGAATCCGAAATCGAGGCAGGCGCGCGCGGCCTCGGTCGCATAACCCTTGCCGCGCCCATGCAGAATCACGTGATAACCAATCTCCAATTCGCGGCGTCCTTCCACGTCCCGATAGCTCAGGCCGCAATCGCCGACGAACTCCCCCGAGTCCCTCCGTTCCACCGCCCAAAGTCCGAACCCGAACTCGTCGTAGTGCCGGAAGTTCCATTCGATCCACGCCCGCACTTTGGCCGGGTCCGCCATTTCCGGGTACCAGCTTCGGGCATACGGGTCGGCGAACACCTCGAACAACCCGGCCGCATCGGCCAGCGTGTACCGGCGCAAACGCAGCCGTTCCGTTTGGGGAGCGTCGGGCTTCAAGGGTCGCATCTTAGCACATCGGGATGCGTTTTCGCGTTATCGTATTCGTTGGTTACCTTGGGAGAGTTGAAACGATGAGGACAAGTTCATCGGGCGCCGGCCGGGCAGTGGTTCGAGTGGCCGCCGGCTTCTTCTTCGCGCTACTTCCGCTCCTCGCCCAGTTGCCGGTCAAACTGGCGATCCCGGATTCCATTGGCGTGAATATCCACTTCACCAACCCCGCCGCGGGCGAAGCGAAGATGCTGGCCGACGCCCGTTTCAAATGGATCCGCATGGACTTTGCCTGGGGGTCCACCGAGCGCGAAAAGGGCGTCTACGATTTCTCCCGTTACGACCAGTTGAACGCCGCGCTCAAGCCCTACGGCATCCGCGCCATCTTCATCCTGGATTATTCCAACCGGCTATACGACGAGGGTCTGTCGCCTTACACCGACGCCGGCCGCCAGGCATTCGCGCAATGGTCCGCCGCCGCCGCTCGCCATTTCAAAGGCCAGGGCATTCTCTGGGAGATGTACAACGAGCCGAATATCGGCTTCTGGAAGCCCAAGCCGAATGCCCACGATTACGCCCTGCTCGCGCTGGCCGTCGGAAAGGCCCTCCGCGAAGCCGAGCCGGGCGAAATTTACATCGGCCCCGCAACCTCCAGGGTGGACCTGCCGTTCATCGAGGAAAGCTTCCGCGTCGGGTTGCTTGACTACTGGTCCGCGGTCAGCGTTCACCCCTACCGCTTGACCCCTCCGGAACAAACCACCGAGGATTACGCCGCCCTGCGCGCCTTGATTGCCAAATATGCTCCCGGCAAGAGCATCCCGATTATTTCGGGCGAGTGGGGCTACTCCGCGCTGCCCGGCCAGCACGCTCCCTGGAAAGTCCTCGATGAAGATTCGCAGGGCAAGTATGTGGCGCGGGAGTTTCTCGGCAACATCGCCGGTGGCGTTCCCCTGTCCATCTGGTACGATTGGCACGACGACGGCGCGCCCGTTGCCGCCGGCCAGCGCGACGATTCCGAGCACCATTTCGGGGTCGTGAAATTCGCCTATTACGCCGGCCGTGACCCCGTGTACGACCCTAAGCCGGGGTTCACCGCCACTAAGACCCTGACAACCGTGTTGAATGGTTTCACCTTCGAGAAACGGCTGGAAACGGGGAAGCCGGACGATTATGTGCTGGTCTTCCGAAAAGGCAAGCAAATCGGGGTTGCGGCGTGGACTTTGTCCGCGGATTCGCACCCCGCGCAGGTTCCCGTCGAGCGCGGCCGCTATAAGGCGGTCTCGTATTTGGGGAAGGATCTTGGGTCTATGACCGCCGGCGGAAAAGGGCTGAACCTTAGCCTCAGCGACGGCCCGCAGTATCTAGTCAAGTGAGTCTGGAGAAACCGATGAAGCTCAATCGAACGCTGATTCTTACCGTCCTGCTGGCCGCGCCCGTGTTTGGGCAGGCCGGCAACCCCCTAGTGGGTCGTTGGGATTTCAATGTGACCGGACCGCGCGCTGGCGCGGTTTGGCTGGGAGTGACGGAGAAGGCCGGCGCTTTCGATGTGTGGTACCAGCCTGCCGGCGGCAACGTGTATCAGGTGAAGGATTTCAAGGTGCAGGGGTCGCACATTTCCGTCGTGATCACTCCCGCCGCCGACGACCGGCCGGCCATGACGTGGGAACTCGACGCCGCCGGCGACAAAATCACAGGCGTCCAGAAGCGCGGCGATAACAACATGCCCCTGAATGGGGTGCGATCGCCCGAATTGAAGCGCAGCGCTCCGCGCGCCTGGACTAAGCCCGAGGCTCTCTTCAACGGCAAGAATCTGGACGGCTGGGAGCCCATCGGCAACCCGGCCAACAGCCACTGGTCGGTGAAAGACGGCACGCTGTTCAATGCGGAACACGGCGCGAATCTGAAATCGGTCCGCAAGTTCGACGATTTCAAGGTGCACTTCGAGGTCAACTGCCCGGATGGCGGCAACAGCGGCTTCTACCTCCGCGGCCGCTATGAAGTCCAGGTGGAATACGAGCCTCTCACCAGCAATCCGCCGGAGCGCCGCATCGGGTCCATCTATGGCCGCATCACGCCCAAGGATTTGCCGCGCACGCCGGGCAAGTGGGAGACATTCGATGTCACGCTGGTAGGCCGCACCGTCACTATCGTGCGCAACGGCGTCACCACCGTCGACCGTAAGGAGATCGAGGGCATCACCGGCGGCGCGCTCGACGCAAACGAAGGCGAGCCGGGTCCGTTCTATATTCAGGGCGACCATACCGGCGGACTGTCCTACCGCAACATCACCGTTTCCGTGCCGCAGCGCTGATCCGGCAGGGGGTTCACATGGCATTCACCAGGCGGCATTTCTTCTATGGCTCCTTGCTGGCCGGCGCCGTTCCCGCCGGTGGATTCGCAACTACGCCCTCGCTCCGGCAGGCGGGCTACCGGTCGCCGAATGAGAAGCTCAATATCGCGTCGATCGGCGCGGGCGGCCGCGCCGCCGACGATATTGACGGCTGCAAGTCGGAGAACATCGTAGCGCTTGCCGATCCGGACGCCAAGCGCGCCGCCGAGAATTTCAAGCGGTACGACAAGGCCTCGAAGTACGCCGATTTCCGCAAGATGCTCGACAAAGAGGATAAGAACATCGATGCGGTAATCGTTGCGATTCCGGACTTCATGCACGGCACGGCGGCCATGTGGTCCATGGAGCGCGGCAAGCACGTCTATGTCGAAAAGCCGCTCTGCAAGACCATCTGGGAGGTGCGCCAACTGAAAGAGGCGGCCGTGAAATACGGGGTCGCCACGCAGATGGGCAACCAGCACGTTTCCGAGGAAGGCACGCGCCAGGTCTGCGAAATCATCTGGTCGGGCGAGATCGGCAACGTGACCGAGGTGCACGCCTGGACCGACCGCCCCATCTGGCCGCAGGGCATGACGGAGCTTCCCAAGGAGGAAAAGGTCCCGGACAGTCTCGACTGGGATAGCTGGATGGGCATTCAGGAGATGCGCCCGTACAACCACGCCTACATGCCGTTCAACTGGCGCGGCTGGAAGGATTTCGGCACGGGTCCGGTGGGCGACGAGCTGATTCACACCTTAGGCGCGCCGAACCTGGCGCTGCGGCTGACTGCGCCCACGAGCGTCGAGGTCGTCAAGCAGGAAGGCAAGAACCCGTACAGATACGCGAAATCCACCGAGACCAAGTGGGAATTTCCGGCGCGCGGGAACATGCCGCCGGTCACGGTGCATTGGTACGACGCTTCGACCGAAGCCAGGTTCCGTCCGCCCAGCCTCCCCGAAGGGGAACCGGTATTCCCGCAGAAGCCCCGGCCCGGCGCCGCGCGCGGAGGACAGACCGACGAAGCCAGAGCCGCCGCGATGGCCCGACGGGTACAGACCGCGCAGAGGGCAGGGTGCGTCTTCTGCGGCGACAAGGGCTATCTTGCGGCGGGAGGCGAGGGCGCCGACGAAGGCGTCAACCTGCTCCCGGCCTCGAGGATGAAGGATTACACGCTGCCGCCCGAGGTGCTGTGGCGTTCGCCGGGCCACTACCTGGAATGGATCATGGCCTGTAAGGGCTGCAATCCGCGGACCGCTTCGGACTTCAGTTTTGCCGCCCCGCTGGCGGAATGCGTCCTGTTGGGGGTTGTGGCGCTCAACTTCGAAGGCAAGCTGGAGTGGGACAGCGAGAAGATGCTGTTCACCAACAACAAGGACGCTAACAGGTACCTCCAGCCCCCGCATTTCCGCAAGGGCTGGAGCTTTACGTAGAGCCGCCGGTTACTTTGCGGCCACGCGAGCGCGGGCGGAGGCCGGTCGCTTTGGCGGGGGTGGCGCAAGCCGCCAGGCTTGCAGAGTCGGCTGTCGAGCCGACTTTTCCAAAGGCCGAGACGACTCTCGGCCCAGCGGGCGTGGCCGCCCGCGCCACCTTACTTTGCGGGCGCGCGGGCGCGGCAGGCGCGGCGGGTGCGGAGGGCACGGCGGGTGCGGAGGGCACGGCGGGCGTCGCAGGCCCTACGGTTACTTTGCGGGCGCGTGCTGCCGGGGCAGGCGGGCCTGCGCTTGCTTACTTTGCGGCCGCGCGGGCGCGCCGGCGCGCCGTTACTTTGCGGCCGGGTGCGGCGGGGGTGGCGCAAGCCGCCAGGCTTGCAGAGTCGGCTGTCGAGCCGACTTTTCCAAAGGCCGAGACGACTCTCGGCCCAGCGGGCGTGGCCGCCCGCGCCACCTTACTTTGCGGGCTCGGCCGGTGCGGCGGGCGCGGCGGGAAGCACCACCGTGCGGCCCGTCTTCACGTCGAGCGTGAAGGGTTTGGGCTCCGGAAGGCGCATGTTGCCGTCGCCGATTTCCACGGGCATCCAGAGGTAGCGGGAATCCCATTGCGTGCGCGGCTTCCAGATGTCGCCCATGAAAATCACGGTGGTCGTCTTGGACCCCACCACCTTCAAAAGCATGGTGGATTGCGATCCGTAGGTATTCACCGCGGGCGGGGCGATGTCCCTGAACTCGGACCACGGGCCTTCGAGACTTTTCGAGGTGGCGTACAGGTTGGGATTGGCGCTCCATCCGGTCAGGTGCGAACCCAGCGCATAGTACAGGCCCTTGTAATGGACCACCGCGCCGCCTTCGAGCGATTGACGGATCAGGGACATGTCCTTCTCGACGTCCATGTAATCGGCGGAGAGTTTGGCGATGTGAAAGCCATGGACGGGCCGGTCTTCGAAGATCAGGTAGGCCGTGCCGTCGTCGTCGATGAACTGGCCGATGTCGCGGCTCTCCTGCCCCAGCGGGCGGAAGCTTCGGACGTATTTGTAATCGCCGTCCACCGTATCGCAGGTAGCCACGCCGACGCGCGCCAGGGCGTACCGCGCGTCGTCAATGTGCATGTACATCACGAACTTTTTGGTCTTGGCGTTGTAGAAAACCTTGGGGCGCTCCAGGACGAAGCGCGCGCCCAGGTCGCCGGGGTCGGCCTGTTTCATGACCTGGTTGCGGAAGGTCCAATGCACCAGGTCCGTCGAGGAGTAGCAGGCCACGTAGCGTTTCAAGGGGTCAAGCCCTTGCGTGCGATCCTCGCCGAACCAGTACCACACCTTGCCGAGCTTGATGATTCCGCCGCCGTGCGCCTCGATCTGTTGCCCGCGATTGTCCATCCACGCATCGCCTGGGTGGACTGTCGGGGGTACGGCCGCCAGAAGCAGGGCCGCCGTAACCAAAAGGATCGGAGCGCTTTTTCTCATTTGCATGGTCTTAGTTTAACTCGGGGGCGATTTCCAAATAGTCGAGGGCGGCGGGTTCACCGCCATCGGGCGAGCCTTCGATGCGGATCTCGTCGCCGGGCCGCAGCGCGACGCCGTGGATGACGCGGCGGGCGGAGGAGGAGGAATCGATCCGGGCCGAGGGCACGCGGTCGCCGGCGGTCCACTCGTCGATGAGCTGGCTGCCGATGCGCAGCGCGAAGTGGGACGCGCCGTTGTTCTGGTCGAAGTACTGGACGCGGAGCGTGTACCAGCCGGGGGCGCCGGCGTAGCGGAGGGTGGCCGTGCATTTGGCGGCGGCGCAGGCGACGGCCTTGCCGCCCGAAGCGTCCTCGGCGGGCGTCACGGCGCGAACGGAATAGCCGTCCAGTGCCATCGATTCGGCCTCAAAGCGGCCCGGATAGTTGCCCACGCGGCCTTGGGAATCGGCGATGCCGGAGGCGTGGAAGAACCACTCGGTCACGGCGTCGCGCCAGACAACGGATTGTCCAGCTTGATACTCCAGTTGCGCCAGCACTTCGCGATAGCGCTGGTCATCGACCGCGCCCTCAAGCGCTTTCCACTGGCGCACGTAAGCGGCGACCGTGTCGGCGCCCTGGTAGTGCGAATCGTAGAGGTACTGAATCACGGTTTTGCCCGAGTGCAGCACGTAGGTGTAGGGGACGTGGTGCAGGAACAGGAGCAGGTCGTCGGGACATGCCACGAGCGATTCGTATAGAGCCGTCACGGCTGGACGGTACTGGCCGAGGAAGCCGGCGCCCGTGGCGACGGTGCGGTCCATGCCGACGCCCTGGTCGTCGGCGCGGTGCCACTGGCCCCATCCGTTGCGCTCGGAGGCTTCCACGTTGACGCCGAAGTGATTGCCGGTAATGTCGGTGAGCGTCTGCAAGCCGAGAGGGCCGGTGTAGTTCTCATACGTGCGCCAGGAGCTGAGCTGGATGGCGTTGACGGTTCGAAGAACTTCGGGGTTGCGGCCGAAGGTGAGGCGCGCCCATTCTTCCTCGATGCGCTGCGCGCTGAGATCGGGATTCCAGGCCAGACGGCCGAATGCGTAGAGATTCGCCTGGGACAGGTGGTTGCCCATCCAGTTCTCATCCAGGCCGACGTTGGTGACGCCCACGAATCCGCCGGAGGGGCGGTGGAAGACTTTGCCCGCTACCAAGGCCTTCACGGGGGTGGGCGCGGTGGCCGCGTGCATGTCGAAATCGAGGGTCTCTTTCCACATGGGCGCCAGGAAAACGGTGTGGCGGGCCTGGCCCATATACTCCTGGGTGACTTGCAGCTCGATGGCCTGGTTGGTTTTCTCCAGCGCGCCAAACAGCGGCGAGGCTGGTTCGCGCACCTGGAAATCGATGGGGCCGTTTTTAATCTGAATGATGACGTTGTCGTCGAACTTGCCGTCGAGGTCCTTGAAATTGTCGTAGGCGGCGCGGGCGCGGTCGTTCTTGAGGTTGCGCCAATCCATGTGGTTGTCGTAGACGAAGCCGCGGTAGAAGAAGAGGCCGCCGTGCGGTTGAAGGGCGCGGGCCACCACGTTGGCGGCATCGGCGTGGGTTCGGTTGTAGGCGGAGGGGCCGGCGCGGCCTTCGGAATCGGCCTTGAGGACGAAGCCGGCGAGGTCCGGGATGGCGGCGTAGATTTGGTCCGCCTTGGACTTCCACCATTCGATGACGCGCGGGTCGAGGGGATCGAAGGTGTCCAGGCCGCCGATGGTTTTGGGGCCGCCGAGATCGACCGAGAGGGCGATGCGGACGCCCCAGGGGCGAAAGGCGGCGGCGATGCGGGCGATCTCGGGGAGGAAATCGGGCGCGAGAAGGCGCGGGTTGGCATTGACGTTGCCGATGTCGCAGGCATTGATGCCGAGCGAGGCCAGCAGGCGGCCGAACTCGGAGACACGGGTGAGATCGGCGCGGGCGTGTAGGCCGTCCCAGAAAATGGACCGGCCGCCGTAGCCGCGCTCGATGGAACCATCGAGGTTGTCCCACTGGTTGACCCAGCGGGCCGGGGCATAGGGCGTCTCGGTTTCATCGAGGGCGTCGACGGGTTCGCCGAGGGCGATTTTTCGGAGGAACGCGAAAGCGCCGTAGAGCACGCCTGGGGCGTTGGCGGCGGTGACGAAGATATAGCTGTGGCCGTTCCAGTGGGCGGTCTTCAGGCAGAAGGCGTCGGGTTGGAGATTGGCGGTCAGGCCGGCTTGGGGGAAGGCTTGGCGTAGGGAGGCGAGGGTTCCTAGGACGATGGCGGATTCGGTGGGAGGGCCTGATTCCACACGGAGGGTTCGGCCTAGCATGGCGCGAATTCCTCGGAGGATTTCCTGACGGGCGGTTTCGATGGGTACGGCATCGGTGAGAGTGGTGATTACGGGGGGGATGGTGACGCGATATTGCTGGAGGGCCGGGTCGGAAAGAGGGGAGTAGCGGAGCCAGGCTTCGCGGCCGGTTTCGGCTTGGAGGGGGAAGAGAAGAAGGCAGCCCAGGAGGGCCGCCCCACATAGAGAATTAGCCGACACTGGTCCTCCTTACAAGGTGATCAAGATGGAGTTGTTTTCGACGGTTAGGGCGATTCCGGAGGCGGCGGCGGCTTCCTGGAGCGCGGCCTGGAGCATGAGGACCGGGTCGGGACTGACGTCCAGGCGGCGCATCAGGCCTTCGCCTTTCCGGTCGCCTACGGAGAGCACGATTTTCAATCCGCGCCGTTTGCACTTGACCTCCGTTCCGTCTTCGAGGGTAGTGTTCATCGGCTTGATGTACGCGTCCACGTAGTGCACGCCGATTCCCGACTTGTCGTCGGCGGACGGGACGGCGGCCGGGTTGATGTCGCAGAGTTTCATTGGTCCATGGCCTCGCGAAATGCGCGAATGTGATCGGGCGTGCTGCCGCAGCAGGCGCCGACGATGTTGGCGCCGGCTTCGATGAGGGGGACGACGCCGGCCGCCATGCGCTCGGCGGGTTCCTCGTAGACTACCTTCATATTGACCAGCGCCGGTTGTCCGGCATTAGGCTGGACCATGATCGGCAGGCTGGTGACTTTGCGGTAGCGGGCTACGGCCTGGCGCGCGTGTTCCATATCCATGCCGGTTCCGCAATTGAGGGCTACGACGTGCGCGCCGTTCTCTTCCATGAACCGGGCTGCCCGTTCGGGGTCCACGCCCATCATGGTGCGGAAGGTGGAACCGTCGAGAGTCACGTCGTACGCCATGGAGCCGATGATGCAGGGGGCGCCGGCCTGTTGCGCGGCCTGTATGCCCAGCAGCAACTCCTCGAGGCCGGTTTGGGTTTCGACGATGATGGCGTCGGCGCCGGCGTCCACCAGGGCTTTGGCCTGTTCGTTGAAGGCGTCGCGCACCTGGGCTTCGGTGAAATCGCCGTACGGCTCCATGAGACCGCCGAAGGGTCCGATGTCGCCGATTACAAATCCGGGGCCGCCGTTGAAAGCCTGGCGAACGATTCCGACCGCGGCGCGGTTGATTTCGACGGTCCGGTCCGCATGGGAATGGCGGTTGAGCATGATGCGCGAACCGCCGAAGGTGTTGGTGAGGATGCACTCCGATCCGGCTTCGGCGTAACGGCGCTGGATGGCCAGCACTTTTTCGGGGTGAGTCAGGTTCCAGGCTTCGCCGCAGCCGCCCTGCTCCAAACCGGCGAGCATCAACTGGGTGCCCATAGCGCCATCGCCCAACAGGGGGCGCTCTTTCAAGACGTCGAGGAGTGGTTTCATTGGTTACATGCTCTCACGTAAGGGACGCGGCGGAACTGGCAGGGGGCGAACGAGCAACTGCGGCAGGGAACCAGGTCCGTGAGGCGCTCGACGAGGGCGGCGTGACGGGTCAACCCGAATACGCCCAGTTGCGATTTCTTAGGGAGCAGCGCGCCCGAATCGAGCGCCTCCAATTTGCGCGGCAGCGCGTGGCCGCCGGACTGGATCAGGCGCAGCAGCGCGGCTTGCTGGGCGATATTCCACTGCGCATAGCCGGGGCTCGAATGCGGGAGCACGGCCATTCCACGCTCGTCGGCCCAGGCGCAAAGACGCGCGCCGGCGGCGGTGATGAGATGCTCGACCACGGCCGAGCCGAAGACTTCGAGGAAGAAATACTCGTCGGGCTTCTCTTCGCGCCAAAGGCGATCGGCTTGTTCCTCGGCTTCCGGCCCGGCGCCGGCGGCGACCAGGAATACGGCATGGGCCTCGGCGCGTTGGAGGGTGGTTTCGAGACGGCGGCTGGCGAACGGGACGCCATCGATGGTCACGGTTCCATTGGCGATTTCGAGGGATTCGGTTTCGCGGGCGTAGAGCCAGGGGCGTCCATGGCGGGCGTACCATTCGCGAGACGCGCCCGCCAGTTCGAGGCTTCGTTCGGCCAAGACGTAGTTCCGCGGATAACCGAGGAGGCGGAGATACTCGGCGGGAGCGACTTCGACGGGCGGAGATGCGTCGGCGAATTCCATCAGGCGACCTGTTGGGGGGACTCAAGCGGGCGGAACTGGCAGCCGTCCACGAAGAAATCGAAGAAATCCGGGTGGGTTTCGAGACGGCAATGCTCGACTTTTCGGACAAGCTGTTCAAGCTCGCGGCGCTTGGATTGGGAGAGCAGGGCGATGGTGGCGCCTTCAATGGCGGCGTTGCCGATCTGCACGATGCGGCCTTCGGGGATGCGGGGCATCAAGCCGATGCGCGCGGCGGCCTGAGGATCGAGATGGCGGCCGAAACCGCCGGCCATGTAGAACGCCTGCGCGGTGTCGAATTCGATGCCGTAGTTGGAGAAGACCACGCGCAGGCCGGCGATGTTGGCGCCCTTGGCCTGAGCGAGCTCATTGACGTCGCTTTCGAGGAAGTAGATGCCGTGGGCGGGGTCGATTTCGATGCGGTGAAGATCGTCTTCGAAGCGGCCTCTTTCATTGAGGCGACCGGTGCGCATCAACTCGCTCAGCAAGGCCACCAGGCCGGAGCCGCAGATGCCCTGGGGAGCGCCGCCGCCGATGACGGTAAGCTGAAATTCGCCGCTGGGACCGATGTGGATGTCTTCGATGGCGCCATCCAGCGCGGGCATGCCGCAGGCGATGGCGCCGCCTTCGAAGGCCGGGCCGGCGGGGCAGGAAGCGGCCAGAATGCGGCGGCGGTTACCGACAATCAGCTCGGTATTGGTGCCGATATCCATCAAGGCGACTAGTCGATCTTCATGGGCAAGATCGACGGCCAGCATGGCGGCTGCGGCGTCGGCGCCGACGTGCCCGCTAATGATGGGCGCGCCGTAGACGCGGGCTTTCGGATTTATGGGGAGGAGACAGCGGCGGGCGGTCTCAGTGAGGCTAGTGGTGGGGCGCTTGCCCTGGGCCATTTCGAGCTCGGTGATGGAGCGATAGGGGCTTTGGCCGATGGAGTAGACGCTGTGGCGGAAGAAGAGGTCGCGCATGGTGGAGTTGCCCACGACGACCATTTCGTAGATGGTTTTCGGATCGACGGGGAAATCCTGGATGGCGTGCGTGAGATAGCCGGCCAGGGTGCGGCGGAGGAGCTTGCCGGGGTGGTCCGTATCGTACTGGATGCGGGCCATAACGTCGGAGCCGCCGAAGCGCTGGGGGTTCTCGAAGGATGTGTCGGCCACCAGTTCGCCGGATTCCAGGTTGAGGAGGCGCAGGACGACGGTGGTGGTGCCGAGGTCCATGGCGATGCCGTGAATGGGGGCGGTGGAGCGGTCGATTTCCTGGCCGTCGATGAGAATGCGGTCGCCGTGGCGGGTGACGGCGGGGTCGAGTTGCATGGGGCGGCCGGAGCCGGGAAGTCCCAGGGCGTGGCGCTCGATGCGCATATGTCCGCGGCGCATGGTGTGGCAGAGGATGCGGCCTTCGCTGGCGGCGATGGCGGCCTGGCAGGAGAGGCGGAAATTGCCGCGCAGGTGGCGTTCGTGGGAAGTGGGTTCGGAAAGGTATTCCATGCCTTCGGCGACTTCGACGACGCATTCCTTGCATTTGCCGAGGGTAAGACAGGAGGTGGGGACGTGGACGCCGGCGGTTTCGGCGCAGGAGAAGAGGGTGGCGCCTAGGGGGGCGGGGGTGGGGATGCCGTTGATGGTGAGGGTTAGGGGCATGGGGAAGAAGGTTTAGCCACAGATGAACACAGATAAACACAGATGGGAAAAGGCCAAAGCACAGGGCTAGCCAGGAGCAGGCCCAGGGGGACCCGCGCAGACCGGGGGGTCTGCCCCACAATCTGCCTTTCAGGCTTGGGCTGAGGTGGTTTGGGCCAGGGCACTTGGGTTCCTTTCGGCGGCGAGGCGGAGGAAGAGGTCTACGGCGGCGGAGGCGTTGCCGCCGTAACCGTCGGCAGCGATCTGGTCGGCAAATCGCTGGCTGATGGGGGCGCCGCCGATGGCCATTTTGATATCTCCCCGGCCAGCGGCGCGGAAGCCATCGATCACCGTCTTCATGTACGTCATGGTGGTGGTGAGAAGGGCGCTCATGCCGATGATATCGGGGTTGCATTTGTTGGCCGCGGCCATGAACTTCTCGACGCTTTGATCGACGCCGATGTCATGGACTTCGAAGCCGGCGCCTTCGGCCATCATCAGGACGAGGTTCTTGCCGATATCGTGCAGGTCGCCGCGGACTGTGCCCATGAGGAGCGTGCCGACGCGTTTGGTTCCGCTGTCTTTGGCGGCGAGGAGGGGTTTGAGGACGGCCATTCCGGCCTTCATGGCGCGCGCGGCGATGAGGACCTCAGGCACGTAGAGGACGTTGTGCTTGAAGTCTTCGCCCACGACGCTCATGCCGGCGATCAAGCCGTCGTTGAGGACTTCCTGGACGGGGCGGCCGGCGGCGAGGGCGTCGCGGGTCATCTGTTCGACGTCTTTGTGGCGGCCCTCGTAGAGGTGCTGATTCATTAACGCGTAATCAACGGCGGCCATTGAAATCCTCCAGAGCCTCGAGCATGGCTACGATGTTTTCGCGCGGCATACCGGGGCTGGTTCCGCCTCCGACGGAAAGTACGATGCCTTCGCCGCCGGAGCCCTCTAGGACGTCGAGGGTGGCCGCTCTGACCTCTTCGGGCGTGCCGCGGACGCCGATTTCGAGCGGGTTGACGTTGCCCATGAGGCACATGCGATCGCCGACGCGGCGCTTGACTTCGCGGATGTCCTTCTGCTTGCCCCAATTGAGGACGTTGAAACCGGCGTCGGGAAGGTGGTCGAGGCAGGCGTCGACTTCGGCGTCGTTGTGGTAGATTTTGACCCAGTCTGCGGGGAAGGCGTCGCAGATGCGCTTGAGGTAGGGGTGGGCGAACTCCATGTAGTACTCTTCGTTGATGAAGCCGACAATGTCGTCGAGGATGAAGATGCTCTCGACGCCGCTGCCCATGACTTTCTGCTGGGCCTTCAGCCAGTCGATGACGACGCGGGTGCAGAGATCGATGAGGCGGTGGGCGCCGGCGGGGTCTTCGACGAGGTCCATCATGAAGTGAGTTGTGCCGCGCACGAAACCAGCGGTGCAGAGGGGACCGCGCGAGGTGACGATGGGGAGGATGTAGCCTTCGTCGAGGATGCGCTGGCGGTGCATGGCGATGCGATGGAGGGTCATGGCGGCGAAGGCGTCGGCTTCGACTTCGTATTCGGGGAACTGGTCGATATCTTCGAGGCGGTAGAGGGTGTGGTATTCGCTGGGAGTGTTATCCTGCCAGAATTTGATTTTGGCGCCGAGGACGGAGGGCTCCGCGGCCATGCCGTACTCCATCCACCAGGAGGGAATGAAGATGATGCCGGGGAACTCGCGCATGATTTTGAGGTTGGATTGGAACCAGAGTTCGGGGTCGAGGAAGTAATCCATGTGCTTGATGCCGAGGTAGCCGGGAATCCATGGGCTATCGACGATGAGGGCCATGGGGATGTTGGGGAGGGGTTCGCGGCGGGCGGCTTTTTTAAAGGTTTCCCATTGGTGTGGCAGCATAGGGGCTTTTCTACTTAGTTCAATGGTACAACAATATCCAGGGTGGGGCTGGCAAGCGACTAACGTGAGATGAACTGTGTGAGCGGGAGGGTTACTGGTTGGACCAATATCCATGTACCCTGTGCAGTTCTGCGACCCAAAACGAAGTCTTGTCCCCCACTCTTCTCCCTAGCGATTCCGCTAGTTTGAAAAAGCCAATTCCCGGTTCCATATCTCCGTGCTTGTGGACCACGACGACCGAGAGCATGCCGCGTCCACTCCTGAACTCTTCGGTGGAGATCTCGTCCAACATCACTGCCATAGCCGGGTCGTCATGTGGAATGGTGATACTTCGCAGCTTCTTGGAAAGTTCACTGTACGTAATCATGGAACGGGCTCGGGCGCATGCCTGGAGGATGCTGATGATTTCAGCTTTGCCCGCGCTCCATTCGGTTACGGAATACGGCATGGTCGCAATCGTACAGCTCGGTGCCTTGATTTGTCAAATTCATTGCTGCTCGTTGTTTACGACGTGGCGGCCTCCTCCATCCTGTTACCATACTGGCAAGTTGGAGACAAGAACGTGATTCGATTTGCGTGCCCCGTTTTGATTGCTTTCGCACTGGTTGGTTCCGGTCTTCCGGCGGCGAAGGACATCGTACTGACGGTGGATTCGGAGCGCGTGCTGCGGGATGGCGCGGACCGGTTCATCGGCATCAATATCAATTACGTGCGCGACAACGATGCCAACCGGCCGCAGGCTCGGAAACTGGACAGCGCATTGAAGGACCTTGGGGTGCGGTGGCTGCGGTATCCGGGCGGGGAGAAATCGAACTGGTATCTTTGGTCCAACCCGCCGTATGAGCATCCCGAACCGGTTTCGCTGGGCACTTACACCAGGTACGCCGGAAAGCGGATGGACTTCGACCAGTACATTGCCTGCGCCAGAGCGGTGGGAGCGGAGCCGTACGTGGTGGTGGGCTATAACCAGACGCGGACCAGGGAGCAATGGATTGAGAACGCGGTCACTTGGGTGAAGTACGCGAACCTGGTTCGGAAGTACGGCGTGAGGTACTGGGAGATCGGCAACGAGAACTGGAACAATCGGGCCAACAACGCTGCCGGGATGGCGGGCGTTGTGGCGGATTTCTCGCGCGGCATGAAAGCGGTGGATCCGAGCATTCAGATTGGGTCGAACGGGAATGGCGACGGCTGGTGGGCGAAGTTTCTGCCCGGCGCGGCGCCTTATATCGACTTCCTTTCGCTGAGCCATTACAATACTTCCGGGTGGAAGAGCTATGACTATTTTCCGCAGCATCCCACGGTGAACCTGATGGCGGGAGTGCAGACGGCGCTGGACGCCATCGACCGGTATGCGCCCGCGGCGGACCGCGCGCGGCTGAGAGTGATTGTGGCGGAAACCAGCTCGAAGGACTTCAGCAGCCCGAATCCATGGCCGGGCGATAATACGCTGGGGCACGCGGTGGTGGCGTTTGAGACATTCGGCCGCACGATGCGGGACCGGCGCGTGTTGGCCGATATGTTATGGACTACGCGGTGGATGAACGATGACGAAGCCACTAAGAGCCAATGGTACGCGCTGGATAAGGGCAATGAGATTCTGCCGATTGGCCGGGCGGTGGCGCTGTGGGGACAGTTCCTGCAAGAGAAGTTGATCGGGGTGGAAGGCGGCACGGACATGGTGGCCGCTTATGCCAGCCGGAGCTCGGACGAGAAGCGCATAAGCATCTGGGTGGTCAACCGGGGATATGAGAACGTGGACGGCGTGAAGATTGAGGTGCGGTCGTCGGTGAAGTTCCGGAAGGCCTCGGTTCATCAGTTTTCGGGAACCGGGCCGAACGATTCGAATCCGGTTTGGCGGCAACTGGCGGCGGCGGAAGTGAAGGGGAATTCGGTGAAGGCGCCGGGGTGCCCGGGGGTATCGATCACGGTGTTGTCGTTGGGGCGGTAGGAATTGACGCGGAGACGCGGAGGCGCGGAGAAGATTTCAGATGGGTTCCGGCATGGAGCGCGCCGGGTTAAGACGGAATAAATGCGTCCGTCCCCTTTTTTGTGATACGCGTATCTCGAAGGGATCTTATGAGATTGCACGCGCTGACTATCGTACTGCCGCTTTTTCTGGGCGCCGTGATGGCGCAGGCGCCTAGTGGCGTCGAACCGTTTCGTAATCCCAATCTGCCGCTTGAGGAGAGGGTGAACGATTTGGTTTCGCGGCTGACTTTGGATGAGAAGATCGCCATGCTGGGGCAGGTCCAGCCGGCGATTCCGCGATTGGGAATCAAGGCGTTCACGAACTTCACCGAAGGGCTGCACGGACTGGGCTGGGCGCGGGGCGGGGCCATAACGGCCACCACGTTTCCGCAATCGGTGGGACTGGGCGAGACGTGGGACCCGGAAATTCTGCGGCAGGTTGGGGCGGTGGAAGGGTATGAAGCGCGGGTGTATTTCAAGAAGTTCGATGGGACCCGCGCGAGCCTGGCGATACGGGCGCCGAACGTGGACCTGGCGCGGGACCCGCGCTGGGGGCGGTCGGAGGAATCCTACGGTGAGGATCCGTTCCTGGTGGGGACGATGTCGGTGGGGCTGATTCGGGGCTTGCAGGGCGACAACCCGAAGTACCTGCTTTCGGCTTCAACCATGAAGCACTTCCTGGCCAATAGCAACGAGGATGGACGGACCAGCTCGTCGTCGGACTTCGACGAGCGGAACTTGCGGGAATACTACCTGGTTCCGTTCCAGATGGGGATTGAAGAGGGAAACGCGCAATCGTACATGGCGTCGTACAACGCGGTGAATAAGATTCCGGACACGGTGTCTCCGTTCATCAGGGACATTGTGGAAAAGGAATGGAAGTTCGATGGGATGGTGTCGACGGATGCGGGATCGCTGCCCAACCTGACGCGACAGTTCCACTATTACGCGGACCCGACGGCGGCGGTAGCGGGATGCGTGAAGGCGGGCATCAGCGTGTTTCTGGATCAACACGCCGCGCCGTTGAAGGATGCGCTCGATAAGAAGCTGGTGACGGAAGCCGATATCGAGCACAACATACGGGGCAACCTGCGGATGCGCATGCGGCTGGGGGAGTTCGACCCTGCGGAGATGTCGCCGTACAGCAACATTGCGGGCACGGAGGAGCCGTGGTACAGCGACAAGAACAAGGCGCTGGCGCGCAAGGCAACCGTTGAATCCATTGTGCTGTTGAAGAACGAGGGCGGTCTGCTGCCGCTCGATAAGGCGGCGGTGAAATCGATCGCGGTGATCGGCGCGGCGGGTAACAGCGTGTTCGGCGACTGGTACCAGGGGATACCGCCTTACACGGTGACGCCGCTTGAAGGGATACGGAACAAGGTAGGGCCGAACGTGCATGTGAGGTATGTACTGGACAACGCGGCCAACAGCAGCGCGGCGAATCTGGCGGCCGAATCCGATGTTGCGATTGTGTTTGTGGGGAACAACCCGACGTGCAACGGGTCATTCGGGCGGGGATGCGCGCCGAGCGAGGGGAAAGAGGCGGTGGACCGCAAGGCGATTGAACTGGAGCAGGCGCAGACGCAACTGGTGCAGGCAGTGAAGCGGGCGAACGCGAAGACCATCGTGGTGCTGGTTTCGAGTTTTCCTTACTCGATGAGCGCGGTGCAACAGAACGCTACGGCGATTCTGCACATGGCGCATTCGAGCCAGGAGGAAGGCAATGCGCTGGCGGACGTGCTGTTCGGCGATTACAATCCGGCGGGGCGGCTGGTATCCACGTGGGTGAAATCGCTGGAGGATCTGCCGCCGATGATGGATTACGACGTGCGCAAGGGCCGCACCTATATGTATTTCAAGGGGCAGCCGCAATATCCATTCGGGTTCGGGCTGAGTTACACGACGTTCGAGTATTCGAATTTGCACACGTCGGCGAATGCGCTGGATGCGGCGGGCGAGGTGGCGGTCAGCGTGGACGTCAAGAACACGGGGACGCGCCCGGGCGACGAGGTGGTGCAGATGTACGTGAAGCATCTGAACTCCGCGGTGGAGCGGCCCATCAAGGAGCTACGCGGATTTCAGCGGGTGACGTTGCAGCCGAACGAGACGAAGACGGTGAGGCTGCGGCTGAGGGGCTCGGATCTGACTTACTGGGACGCGGCGAAGCACAGCTTCGTGGTGGAGCCGGGTAGCGTGAGCGTGACGCTGGGTGGGTCGTCGGCCGATGCACGGGTTGAAAAGACGATTTCGGTAACGCGGTAGGCAAACGCAAACGGCGAGGGTCCTCCCCGCTGGGGCTACCATAGAAGTAGTGGAGGGGATGCTGACCAGGCGAAACTTCTGGCGGATTTGCACGAGCGTGTTGCTGTTTGGGAGGCGCCGGCTGCGGGCCGCGGAGAGCGAGCCTCTGACGTGGGCCGAACAACCGGGGCCGAGCGCGGGTTCGGAACGGCGGTACCGCGCGGACGCGCAGATCATTTTGCTATCGATTCCGCTATTGCACCGGCAGGGCGTCGGCGATGGCATGGCCATCTGGCGCGAATCTGTGGCGCGAGACGGGGCGAACCTGAGCCTGATGGAATTCAGCGGGCGGTCGGCGCCGGAACACGCGGCCGGGTTGAACCGGTTCGGCTTTATTCAGGAACTTTCGCGAACGGCGGAGCGGGGGGGCATGGAATCGCTTTACTTCGGATTGATGACCTCGTCTCCGGAGAATAACGCCGCGGATGCCAAGAAAGCGCTGAGATCGACCTCCAAGGATGCGATGTATTCGGCCATCGAAGGGCATCTCACGGCGGGGCTGATTGAGACGACGGGAGCGACGTTCATCGCGGCGGCGCGGACCTCGGAGGCGGACCGAAACGAATTGATCGGACGGGCGCGGCAGGCGTTGTTAGGGGCCGCGAAAAGGACGGCGGAGTGGCATTCGGCCGACGGGGCGCCGCTGCCATTTCTGCACGCGCTGGCGGGGTTGTTGAACCAGCCGGGCGCGTCGGTAGCGCGGTGCGCGTATAACGGGCGGATGTATCGCCTGCACGTGGAGAGGGCGGCGGATGCGAAGGCGGCGGCGCTGTTTCGCGGACAGCGGCTGATCCCAGCGGGGGCGGCGGTGACCCGCGTATCCGCGACATTGCAGCGGGAAGAGGGCGGGGTGCTCAACGAGTTCCGGCTGTGGATTGAAGAAGGATCGGCGCGGCCGCTGCCGCTTCGCATCGAGTATCAGGCGAAGGCGTATTTGAGGCTGACGTTCGAAGCGCAGGGATAGGTCCGAAAGGTGACGGACGCATTTTTCCGAAGAAGGCAGGCCAGGAGGCCCGCCCTACTGGCCGGATCTCTTGCGAAGCGTCGACCCTGCGCCGGATAAAAGAGACGGAGCGCTTTGTGGCGGCCATCTATGCGGACCGCCGGTCCGAGCTAATTCTGTCCTTCATGACGATTGCGGAATTGCGCATGGGCGCGATTTCGGCAGGGTGGGGCGGCCGTTTCGAAGTGGTCTACGCGGACAACGACCTATGCACGGTTTGGGCGCGGATCCGCGCCGATGCACGCGCGGCGGGTCGCGCATTGAGTCCGCAGGACGCTTGGATCGCGGCCACGGCGTTGGCGCTGGACGCTCCGCTCGCAACAAACAACCGGCGGGATTTTGAGCGCGTTCGGAATTTACGGCTGCTGGAGCTTTGAGGCCCGGGTTGTATCCCAGTCGGCAACCGCTCTCTTACGTTCGCGGCTCGGAACGATGCGATGCACGCGGCGGGGACGCAGGGATGAAATAAATGCGTCCGTCCCCTTTTCAGAGATCGCGGAGGGAATCGAGGAGGGCGGACTGGGCTTCGGGGGTTAGTTTTTGGCCATTCGCGGTTACGTAGAAGACGTCGATGGCTTTGTGGGCTTCGGTGTCGATTAGGACGACTTCGATGTTGGCGCCGTGGGAGGAGATGGCGGAGGTCAGGTCGTAGAGGAGGCCGGGGCGGTCCTGGGCGACGATTTCAATGAGCGTCGCGGTGCGGCTGGCGTCGGAATTGAAGCTAACCTGGCGGGCGATGCCGGATTTGCTGCTGGGCGGGACGGGCTTGGGGCGGTTGCGCAGGAGCGTTTTCACATCCAGCCTGCCGGTGAGGACGCGCTCGGCGGTGGAACGGAGGCGGTCCACTTCGGTGGGGTTGAGCTCGAGATTGCGGAGCGGGTCGGCGAAGGTGAAGGTGTCGAGGACCATGCCGCGGCGGTTGCCAAAAGCTTCGGCGCGGAGGATGTTGAGGCCAAAGCCGGAGAGCGTGCCGGCGGCGGAGGCGAACAATCCGGGGCGGTCGGGCGCGGCCAGGGTGAGTTGCCAGGCGGATTCCACCTTGCGGACTTCGACGGCGGCGCCGCGCGCGCGGGCCTTGGCCTCTAGCGCCTCATGTTCGGCGATTTCAGCTTCCGTGTGGGTGCGGAGGTAACGGGTGGGGAAGCCCTCGAGGAAGGCGGCGCGCTCGAGCGGAAGGGCGGGAGCGGCTTCGATGCGGTCGGTTTCGAGCGAGCGCGTGAGTTCGTTATAGACCGAGAGGTAGAGCTGCCAGAGCTGTTCGGCGCGCCAGGCGGTCATAGCCGTGGGGTTCACGGCGGAAATATCGGCGTAGGTCAGCAAGGTGAGAGCCTTGAGACGCTCGACGGTTTGCATCTGGGCGGCGACATCCTGAATGGTTTGCGGGTCGAAGACATCGCGCGACTGCATGGCGGCGGAAAGAACCAGATGCTTGGCGATCAGGAAATGGACGGTTTCGCGGTCCGCGGGGGGCGTGCCCAGACGGGCCATGGCGGCCTCGGCGAGACGGACGGAGCCATCGACGTGGCCATTGTCGGGGTCCCCCTTGCCGGAATCGTGAAAGAGCGTGGCGAAGACCAGCGTGCCCAACTGGCCGGCTTCGGCTAGCAGGCCGGCATAGGGTTGTTGCGGCTTCAACAGGCGCTCGATGGCGACCATGGTGTGCTCATCCACGGTGTAGCGATGGTAGAAATCGCGGATCACCTGGCACTCAATGGCTTTCAGCTCCGGGAAGAAGGCGTAGAGAGCGCCGGTTTCGTGCATGGACCGCAGGGCCAGGGCGGCGTGGGGAAGCGTGAACATGCGGCTAAGGGCGGGCCAGGATGGGCGCGGCGCCCCGAAGTAAGCTTCGAGGGCGCCTAGTTGCGCTTCGATGCGGCGCGCGGTGTCGAGCGATGGGGGAATGCCATGGCGGGCGACGAACTCGAAGAGGCGCAAGGCGAGGTCGGGATCGGCCTCGAGGAGGCGGGGCTCGCGGAAATGGGCGCGCTCGCGGCGGACGCCGATATCGGCATTGCCCAAGCGCGAGCGCCAATCGCGGAAGCTCGCGAACAGGCCGCTAGTCTGCGCCTCGACGGTTTCGAGTTCGCGGGTAGCGGCGCGGTAAATGGCGCGGGCATGGCGGTAATGGCGGCGCATCCACTCGGCTGGACCGAGTTCGTCGGATTGTTCGGCGAGGGCGTCCTGGGCGTCGAAAGTCAGCACATTCTGGTCGCGCCTGGCTTCCGTGTGCAGCCACCAGCGGACGCGCGCCAGGTGCTCGAAAGCCGGAAGCAACTCGGGCGAGGGTTCGGCGGAGGGGGCGCCGCGCAGTTGCTCGAGCCAGCAGATGAGCTGGTAGTCGCGCAATCCGCCGGGAGTCTCTTTCACGTTGGGCTCCAGGTGGTAGAAGGTGTCCGCAAACTTGGCATGGCGGTCGCGGGTGAGGCCGGCGAGATTGGCCACCAGCGCGTCGCGGTTGGCGTGGATGAAGCGCGGGAGCTTCTGGTCCATGGCGTCATAGAGAGCGCGATCGCCGGCCAGGTAGAAGCGGTCTAGCAGACTGATGTTCAATTCGGCGTTCTGGTCGTGAACCTGCAAGCACTCTTCGGGCGTGCGAACGGACTGGCTGACGCGCAGGCCGCCGTCCCAGAGGCGTTGGAGGAAGGCGGAGATTTCGGATTTGTGGGCGAGGGCGGCGCGCTCGGAGGGGAATAGCAGGAGGAGATCAACGTCGGAATAGGGGAACAACTGGCGGCGGCCATAACCGCCGACGGCGAGGAGGGCGAGCTCGGGGACGGCCTCGGGAAAGAGCGCGGAGGCGGCTTCGAGGACGGCGCGGTCGACTTCGGCGGTGCGGGCGGTTAAGAGGGCTAGGGGGTCGAGAGTGGGTTGCGTCATGCGGGTGGAAGAGGCAGAGCACGAAAGACGATGGTCTGCCCCACTGTTTCGACAATACTACATGGCTGGCCGCCAGGGGGTTGCCGAAACACGCAACAAAGCCAAAGAAGGCCGGCGGGCCCACAAGCCCGGTGGGCACCCCGGCCCGCCCTACAGGGCGGATTCGCCGCGGTCGTCGTTGCGGATGCGAATGGCTTCGGCTACGTCGTAGACGAAGATCTTGCCGTCGCCGATCTTGCCGGTGCGGGCGGCCGCGGAAAGGACCTTCAAGACTTCCTCATAGCGGGCGTCGGGGAGCACCAACTCCAGTTTGACCTTTGGCAGAAGGTCGACGTTATACTCCTGGCCGCGATAGACTTCCTTGTGGCCCTTCTGGCGGCCATGTCCACGGACGTCGCTGATGGTCATGCCATCGATGCCGATGCTCTTGAGCGCTTCCTTGACCTCATCGAGTTTGAACGGCTGGATGACGGCTTCGATTTTCTTCATGTCTTTAGCCTACCCTCTTCGGACCTACCCTTCGAGAGTATAACCCTCCTCGCCGTGCATGCTGAGGTCGAGTCCGTCGACCTCCTGGTCCTTAGCGGCGCGCACTCCGATGAGGAGGTCGCAGACCTTGAGGATAACCAGGGTGCCGACAATCGCGAGGCACCATGCGATGGCGCAACCGACGGCCTGGTTGAGAATCTGGCCGGCATGGCCGTCCACCAGGCCGAGCGGCAGGGTGTGGCCGGCCGAGTCCTTGAAGCCATCGTTGACCAGGTTGGTGGCGAAGACTCCGGTGAGGAGGGCGCCGAGAGTTCCACCGGCGCCGTGGACGCCGAAGGCATCGAGGGTGTCGTCGTAACCGAAGATTCTCTTGACGAAGCCGACCATAAAGAAGCAACCCACGCCGGCGCAGAGGCCGATGAGGAGGGCGGGGAATGGCTGGACGAAGCCGGAGGCCGGGGTGATGGCGACCAATCCGGCTACGGCGCCGGAAATTCCGCCTAACATGCTGGGCTTGCCGTTGTGGATCCATTCCGCGGCGATCCAGCCCAGGGCTGCGGCGGCGGCGCCGAAATGCGTGGCCACGAAGGCGCTGGTGGCCAGGCCGGACGCGGCCAGGGCGCTGCCGGCGTTGAAGCCGAACCACCCGACCCACAGGAGGCACGCGCCGATGACGCTGAGCACCAGGTTATGCGGCTTCATGGGTTCGCTGGGATAGCCGACGCGCTTGCCGAGGTAGAGCGCGCATACCAGGGCGGAGACGCCGGAGGTGATGTGCACCACGGTGCCGCCGGCGAAATCGAAACAGGGAATGCCGCCGCTGCCGGCAGCGTTGAGGAAGCCGCCCTTGCCCCATACCATGTGCGCCATCGGAAAGTAAACGATGAGCGTCCAAAGCACCGTGAACAGCAGCATGGCGCTGAACTTCATGCGTTCGGCGTAGGCGCCGGAAATCAAGGCCGGTGTGATGATGGCGAACATCAACTGGTAAATCATGAAAGTCTGCTGCGGGATGGTGGGAGCGTAATCCGGGTTGGGGGCGCTGCCCACGTGGTTCAGAAAGGCGAAATGCAAATCTCCGATAAAGGGACCCGATCCACCGAAAGCCAGGCTGTACCCGACCACGGCCCAGATTACGGTGACCACAGCCATCAGGACGAAGCTGTGCATCATGGTGGAGAGCACGTTCTTGCGGCGAACCAGCCCGCCGTAAAACAGGGCGAGGCCGGGACCGGTCATCATCAAGACCAGGGCAGCGCTGACGAGCATCCAGGCGTTATCGCCGGCGCTCTGAGCGGATCTTGCGGCGGCTTCGACGGCCGTCAGACGGGATTCAATATTGGGAGCTGCCGCCGACAAAACGATGGGGGCGGAAAGGAGCGCGAGCGCGCGGGTGAAATGCTGTGATCTCATCGTGGGGACCGGTCCTAACTTGGGACAACGCCATTGTCACTTATGGCGTCCGCGTTTGTATATAGAACTTTTGATGGGTTGCATTGGAAACTTTTATTTGCGCCGATGGGACGGCGGAAATCCGCGAGGGAATGGAACGACTTACGTTACAATGCCCTGCAAGGGATGACAACGGCTCTTGTAAGTTCCCCGGCGATCGACCCACGGTACGCGTGTTTCAAGCTGGCGATTCGCGAATCGAGGATCCACCACCGCGGGGTGTATACACTCGAGCGGATTCCGCCACGGCGCAAGGTAATCGAATACGTTGGCGAGCGCATCGGGCGCCGCGAAACCAAGCGCCGCGGCCAAGGCGAGCTCACGTACCTGTTCACACTGGACGATTACTGGACCATCGACGGCGCGGTAGGCGGCAGCGGGGCCGAGATTATCAACCACAGTTGCGAACCCAACCTGGTTAGTTCGATACGGCAGGGCCACATCCTTTACATCAGCCGGCGCGCGATTGAGCCGGGCGAGGAGTTGACGGTGGACTACCGGTTCTCGGAGAAGATCGAGAGGGTGAGCTGCCGGTGCGGGGCGGCGGGGTGCCGCGGCGCAATCAACCTGAAGTGACGAGGGCCGGCTACTTACCGGCCGGCTTTTCGCTGCATGGCCTGGACCAGTTTCAGGTTGGAGCTTGCCTGCGCGTCGCCGGGATCGATTCGGAGGGCCTCGACGAACTGCTGGATGGCCTCATCGAGTTGCCCCTCGCGCGACAGGGTCACGCCCAGGTCGCTGTGAGCCTGCGCGTCGCCGGGATCGATTCGCACGGCCTCGACGAACTGCAGAATGGCCTGGTCGGATTTGCCTTGCCGGTACAGGACCACTCCCAGGCCGTCGTGAGCCTCCGCGTAATCGGGGTTGATTCGGAGGGCCTCGACGAAGCGCGGAACGGCCTCATCGAATTTGCCCTGGCGGTAGAGGACCACTCCGAGGTTGTTCTGGGCCTCCGCGTCGCCGGGCTTCAGCCGCAGGGCCTCGACGAAGCGCCGTGCGGCCTCATCGAGTTTACCCTGCCGCGTCAGGGCCACACCCAAGTCGCTCTGAGCCTCAGCGAAGCCGGGGTTGATTCGCAGGGCTTCGACGAAGCGCGGGACGGCCTCATCGAGTTTACCCTGCCGCGTCAGGGCCTTGCCCAGGCTGTCTTGAGCCTCCGGGCGGTTGTCGCCAACGTCCAGTTCATGTTGCCAGAGAGCGGTACTGTCACTCCAATATCGAACCTGGGCCCTAGCCAGTGCCGCGCACGCCAGGACTACGCACACGGCCATGGCGGGAAGCGCCAACGCGCCGGGCCGCCAACGCGCCGCGAGTTCGGGCGCCCCCCAAGCGACGACGACAAACAGTCCGATCAGCGGGACAGAGGTATAGCGGTCGGCCATGGACTGTCTTCCTACCTGCAGCAGGCCGATCACCGGGACGAGCGTTCCCAAAAACCAGAGCCAGCCTGCCAGAAAATAGCCGTGGCGGCGGCGCGCGCGAATCGCGAGGACGGTCACCCCGATCAGCAGCAGGAGACCGAGACATGCCCTCCAGACCAGCGTGGACGTCTCCAGGGGATAGAATGCCGCCAGCCGCGAAGGCCACAGCATCTTGCCGATGTAAGCCATATACGACGCAGGCGCATTCGCCAGCCGGATGCCCAACGGGATCCCCTGAAGCGAGGCGACCGCGCCCCCATGCCATTGCGCCAGAACGGTGACCACGCTTGAGGCAGCGGCGAGAGCAAACAGCGGGAGCTTCTCCACCGCCAGGCGCGCCAGGGTGGACCCGCCCGCGCCGGCCCCCAGCCGGACCCGTTGCAATGGCCAGAAGTCGAGCAGCAGCAGCGCAAACGGGAGCGTCACCAGCATCGGCTTGGCCATCAGGCCCAGCGCGAATAAGAGAAGAACCAGCAGATACCGTCTCAGCGCAGGGCGCCGGACGTAAGCCACATAGGCCCACATGGTGAGCATCCAGAACAGCGTGCTGAGAACGTCTTTGCGTTCCGCAATCCAGGCCACCGATGCCACATGCAGCGGATGCACGGCGAACAGCGCCGCCACGAACGCACTCCGGCCCAATGCCTTCGTCATCCGGTAAAGCAACCCGAACAGCAGCAGGGTATTGAGAATATGGAGCAGCAGATTCGTGACGTGCTGAGGTCCTGGGTTCATTCCGTAAAGCTGCACGTCGAGCATGTGCGAGAGCCAGGTTACCGGATGCCAGTTGGCCGCATACGAGGAGGTCAAAGCCCACCGGGCGCCCTGCCACGTCAAGCCGCGGGCAACGTGGAGGTTCTCGGTGACGTACTCCGGATCGTCCAATGACACGAACCCGAAGTGGCGCACGGGGGCGTATACGATGACACACGCCGCAATCAGAAGCAGACACGCCAGGAGGAGAGGTTTCGAGAGGAAGGAATGCGCGCGTGGGGATATTTGGAGGGATGGCTTGGCACGGGGCGGGGGCTGTCCGGAAACGGACCGGCCTTTACGCCACACACGCCACACCGAGACACGCTTGGCTGGTTTGCCAACAGGCGGGCGGGCCCTCATAGTTCATTTTAGCTCGCCGGGCGAGGGGACTCCGGGCCGGGGTGAGGTGACGCTAGGGGGTGCGTCCGAAATGGCAACTTGTATGTTTGCGCCGGCAACCGCTCTCTTACGTTCGCGGCTCGGTTCGAAGTTGATTTTGCGGAGATCTACTTGAGGCGGAGGCTGTTGGTCACCACGGTTACGCTGGAGAGGGCCATGGCGGCGGATGCTAGAACTGGGGAGAGCAGGCCGAATGCGGCCACGGGGATGGCCACCGCGTTGTAGGCGAAGGCCCAGAACAGATTCTGGCGGATGATGCGCATGGTGCGGCGGGAAAGCTCGATGGCCTGGGCGACGGCGCGGAGGTCTCCGCTCATCAGGGTGATATCGCTGGCTTCCATGGCGATATCGGCGCCCGCGCCCATGGCAATGCCGAGATCGGCCTGAGCCAGCGCGGGGGCGTCGTTGATTCCGTCCCCGGCCATGGCGACGAGCCTGCCGGAGGCCTGCAATTGCTTCACCTGCGCGGCCTTTTCCGCCGGTTGAACCTCGGCCAGAACATGCTCGATTCCGGTGGCCGCGGCGACGGCTTCGGCGGTGGCGCGCCGGTCGCCGGTGAGCATCCACACTTCGAGGCCCATCTGGCGCAGGCGGCGGACGGCCTCGGCTGCTTCGGGCTTGATGGCGTCGGCGATCTCGATGACGCCGGCGGGCTGGCCATCGACGGTCACGCTCATGCCGGGCTGGCCATTGGACCGGCCGACGGACACCTGGCGGCCCGCCACGGTAGCGCTCACGCCTTGGCCGGCCGTAGAGGAAAAGCCTACTGCTTCGGTGGCCGGCAGTCCGCGTTCGTCCGCGGCTTCGACAATCGCCCGGCCCAGGGGATGCTCGGAGTAGCCTTCGGCGGCGGCGGCGAGGCCTAGCAGCCCGGTTTCGGTGAAACCGGAGGCGGGGAGGATACGCGTCACGCGCGGCTTGCCTTCGGTGATGGCGCCGGTCTTATCGAACAGGACGATGTCGATTTTGTACGCCATCTCGAGCGCTTCTCCACCCTTGATGAGAATGCCGCGCTGGGCGGCGCGGCCGGTCCCGACCATGATGGCGGTGGGCGTCGCCAGTCCCAAGGCGCATGGACAGGCGATGATGAGGACGGCAACGGCGTTCACCATGGCTGTGGCGAAGGGCGCGAAAAAGAGCCAGGCGGCGAAGGTCACGGCGGCCGCCAGCAGGACCCCGCCGGTGAAGTAGCCGCTGACGACGTCGGCCAGGCGGGCCACCGGTGCGCGGGAGCCTTGCGCCTGGCGGACCAGCTCGATCATCTGCTGCAATACGGCGCCGCGGCCCACTTTGGCGGCTTGCAGGCGGAAGCCGCCGGAACAATTCATGGTCCCGGCGTAGACCGGGTCGCCGGCGCGCTTGTCCACGGGCAGGCTCTCGCCGGTGAGCATGGACTCATCGACGGCAGATTCGCCCGCGAGGACCGTTCCATCGACGGGGACGCGCTCACCCGGCCGCACCACCAGCACGTCGCCCACGCGGACGTCCTCCATGGGGGTTTCCGTTTCGGCGCCATCGCGGAGCACGTGCGCGGTGGGCGGTTGCAGCTTCATGAGGCCTCGAATGGCGAGCGAAGCCTGGCCGCGAGCGCGACCCTCGAGGGCGCGGCCCAGAAGGACGAGGGCGATAATCGCCGCGGCGGCCTCATAATACGCATCATGCGCGCCGCGGACGGTCTGGTAGAGCGAATCGAGGAACGCGGCGCCAGTGCCCAGCGCGATCAGCGAGTTCATGTTGGCTGAGCGATGGCGGAGGGCGGCGAATGCGGCGGCGTAGATCGGCGCGCCGGAGTAGAACATCACGGGCAGCGTCAACGCCAGTTGGATCCAGGTGGAATCGGGGACGGCGAGCGCGCCGTGGGACATGCCGAGGACCAGTACGGGCACGGCGAGGACGGCTGCAACCAGGAGGCGGCGGTCCGGCGACTGCTCTTGCGGCGGGGAGTCCGTTTTGGGCACGCTGTAGCCCAGGCCTTCGATGGCGGCGACGAAATCGGCTAGCCCGGCCTGCGCGGGACGGTATTCCACGGTAGCGGTATTGGTGGCCAGGTTGACGCGGGCGCGTTCCACGCCGGGCGTGGCGGCGAGAGCACCCTCGATAGAGCGGGCGCAGGCGGCGCAGGTCATTCCCGAGACGGGAAGATCCACGCGCGCGGATGGCGCGGCGCTCATGCGGGCACTTCGTAGCCCAGCTTACGGACGGCGGCAGCGAGCGCTTCGGGCGTCACCAGAGTCACGTCGAACTCAACCGTGGCGCTGGCGCCTTGCAGGTCGACGGTCACTTTGGTTACGCCCGGAGTGGCGGAGAGAGTGCGCTCGACGCCGCGGGCGCAGTTGGCGCAGGTCATACCGCGGATTGCCAAGCTTAGGGTTTGGACAGGCATAGTTATATGATGCCTCAGTGGCGCAAGCCGCCCAACGCGATTTTGCCTTGATGACACCGCAGGCGAACGACAAGGAAGGCTAGCGTGGCGTGTCCACGGGCGTGGCGAAAGCCGCCAGGCTTGCTGAGCCTAGAGTCGTCTCGGCTTTCCACCGCGGATTAGCGCTCGACCACGGGTACTCCTCCGCGCGCGCCGCCAAGCCGGCCTTCACGGGGTTGTTCTCGATGTAAGCCCTGATTCGCTGGCTCTCCGGCGGTTCGCGCACCGCGTGGTCGTACGATTCGATCTGCCAAGACGGCTGGCCGGCGCGCTGCGACAAGTGGTTGGCTTGTCGCGCCGTGTAGCCCTTCAGAGTCTGCATGAACCGTCTCGGGGACACCCTCGGCAGCGCCAGCAGATGCACGTGATTCGGCATAATCGCGAACGCTTGGAGGTCGAAGTATCGCAACTGTTCGGCGCTGTAGCGAATCGATTCCATCAGGAGCCGGGCGATGGCTTCCTGCCTCAGGAATACGGGACCTGTGCGCGCTGAGTCCAAGTAGCGATCCATCCACACGAACGCCTTGCCGGAGTTCTGCTTGCCAGGGGGAGGATACAACTTGTGCGGGAGGCTGCCGTAGAGATGCCACGTCAGGAACAGAGGCGTATTCTCAAGATAGAGATGCGGCAACCTGCGACGCGTCGAGAGCATCGACGAAATAGTGCGTCGGAGGGCGAGAGAATCTCAAGAAAAGCCGAGACGACTCTCGGCTCTGCAAGCCTGGCGGCTTGCGCCACTTAACCTAGCCTTCGTACTTGCCGGCGACGATGATGGCGATTTGGAGGTCGCCGATTTTCACGTTGAGCACCCAGTCGTGGTCGCCTTCCTTGGTGACGGAGGGGAACTTGGCGTCCATGGGAGTTTCGAGCGAGAGGACGGCGGGGTGCGGCGTGCCGGAGGCCTTGGTGCTCATTTGCACCAGGGCGTCGAAGGCCGGGGTTGCGTTGGGATCTGGGTCACTCGCCAGGGGCGTCATCAAGGCAAAATCGCGTTGCGGCGCGACGCCCTGATGGGCCCCATCCACCGGATAGTTGCTGTATCGGAGCGTGTAAACTCCGGGCTGAATCACCTGGCCTCGGCGGTCCGCGGCCTGCGCCGGAAACCGTAGAATGCCAAGCAGCGTTCCCTGCGCGATGCCGAAGGAGATGGAACTATCGGCCGGTTTGGGTCCTGGCGGCAGGGCGTTACGGAACCAAACCTCGACCCAGGGGCCGTTGGGACCCACCACGCGGAACCCGGAATGCGAGATCGCGGGAGCGTAAGCGGCAGGGAGGGACGGGGGCGGCGTATCGATCGGCTCCAGTTTGTAGTCCTGGGCATAAATGGAAAACGCCGCCAGGAAGGCGGCGCAGACAAGCGAAACCGGACGTTTCAACATAGCGATCCACAGGCGGTATGAAACGTGGAGCGGGAGACGGGATTCGAACCCGCGACATCGACCTTGGCAAGGTCGCACTCTACCAACTGAGTTACTCCCGCCCAGTGGAAAGACTTATTTTCCTTCAGAAACAAGACCGCTGTCAAACGTTATGGTCACCTCTTTGAAAATAAAGCATTTATAATCTTGTAATATATCCGCTCCTGTGTGCTAGACTACTTTCCGGTTGGCTGATTCGCGTGCTCAGCCAACCGGCGCGGCGCTGATGGAAGGCCGCTATTGCATCTTCCGCGCCCGGTGCCGCGGAGCCGCAGTCCGGTTGTGGAAAACCCTGTGGAAATTGTGCCCTACCGGTGTGTATAAACTCATGAATATTTGGGAAAGCATCCGTGACTATTTGCAGCCCAGGATTAGCGCCGAGAGCTATAACAATTGGCTCAAAGGTACGAACTTCATGTCCGCGGACGGCGGTACGCTGCTGGTGTCGGCGCCGGACCGGGAGACCAGGTTATGGCTGGAAACGGAGCTGGCCGGGATGGTCCGGAGCGGGATTCAAGACCTAGGTTTGCCCATTCGGGACGTGCGGTATGAGGTACAGCCCGCGCGAGGATCGCAGAACCATACTCTGGCGGCCCTGGAGGAACCGGATTCCTGGGTAAATACACTGAACCCCAAGTTCACGTTCTCATCCTTCGTGGTGGGCGCGTGCAATCAATTCGCCCATGCCGCGGCGCAATCGGTGGCCACGAAGCCCTCCCTCAGCTATAACCCTCTGTTCCTTTATGGGACCACAGGGATGGGAAAGACCCACCTGATGCATGCGATCGGACGGGAGCTGATGGACAGGTTCGGCTCGATGCGCGTGCTCTATACTTCGAGCGAACGTTTCATGAACGAAATGATTGTGTGCATACGAACGACGCGTATGGAGCAATTTCGCCAGCGGTACCGGGAACTCGATGTGCTCCTGGTGGACGACATTCAACTCATTGGAGGCGGGAACAAGGAACGAACGCAAGAAGAGTTTTTTCATACCTTCAACGAATTGCATGACCATCAAAAGCAGATCGTCATATCGAGCGATGTTCCGCCGAAGGAGATCTCCGGCCTGGTGGAACGCCTTCGCTCACGGTTCGAGTGGGGATTGATCGCCGACATTCAACCGCCGGATCTGGAAACCAAGATGGCGATTCTGGATAAGAAGGCGGAAGCGGAAGGCGTGAAACTTCCGGACGACGTGCGGTCGTTCATGGCGTCCAAGACCAAATCCAACGTGCGTGAGTTGGAGGGCGCTTTGATCAAGTTGGTGGCCTACTCGCAGCTTACGGGGACGCCGATGACGCTGCAAATGACGCAGCAGATCCTCAAGCACCTGGTGCATGTACCGGACCACAAGGTCACGATGGATTCGATTCAAAAGGCGGTTGCGGAGCGCTTTCAGATCAAGACATCGCAGCTTCGGGAAAAGAGCAATACTCCAAAAGTGGTCTACCCGCGGCAAGTGGCGATGTACCTGGTGAAAGAGCTAACCACGGCCTCGCTCCCGGAGATCGGACGGGTATTCGGGGGAAAGCACCACACCACCGTCATTCATTCCATAAACAAGATTGAGAAGAAGCGTCTTATCGACCCCGACTTGAACAGAATGCTCCATAGCCTAATGGACTCATTACAATGAAGTTAGGTAGGTTTTGCAATGAGGCCTACCGGGCGTCCTCAGGAAAACTGTGGAAATGGTTTCAAAGGGCGGTTTTTGCGCTTCCATGCACTCCTGCTTCCTCAACTTTCTGTCGCGGAAAGTAGCTGAATTTAGTATAATTTAGAGAGGATTCAACAGGTTGCACAGACCCGATGAATTCGGTTCTTCTATCGTGTTCTATTTACAGTCCAAAGATAGTAGGAGTTGAGGGCTCTATGGAGTTCACCGTCAGCAAAGCCGATCTGGTAGCGGAACTGAGCCTGTCCCAGGGCGTGGTGGAGAAGAAGACCACGATCCCGATTTTGTCGAATGTGCTGATTGAAGCCGCGGGCGACCGGGTGACGCTTACGGCGACGGATCTCGAACTAGGGATCCGGTGTTCGTGCCAGGCAAAGATCAAGAAAGAAGGCGCGGGCACGATTCCGGCGCGGCGATTATTGGACTATGCGCGATTGTTGCCGGACGGCGAAGTAAACATGAAGTTCTTGGAGAACCACTGGGCGAGCATCACCTGTGGGCGGTCGCGTACGCGGATAGCCGGCATGTCGCGCGAGAGCTTTCCTGAACTTCCGCAAATGCCCGAGCCGCTGGCGACGATCCCGGTGAAGACACTGGCTTCGATGATCGCACGGACTTCCTTTGCGATCTCGCTTGAGGAATCGCGCTTTACGCTGAACGGCGCGCTGCTGCTGATGCAGCCGGACAGCCTCACGATGGTCTCGACCGATGGGCATCGCCTGGCATACGTACAAGCGCCGCCCAGCGAGGCCGGCAATGTAGAGAAGCCGTTTCGCGCGTTGGTTCCCAAGAAGGCCATGGCGGAGCTTGTGAAGCTTGCCGATGCCGCCGCGCCCGACGCCAAGGTTGTTTTCACGGGCAACGAGAATCATCTTTTCTTTCAACTGGACCATCGTCTTCTGATCACGCGGAAACTGACCGGCAACTTCCCTGACTACGAGCGGGTCTTGCCGAAGGATCATACGCTCATCGCAAAATTGCAGAAGAACGAAATCCGCTCGGCGATTGAGCGGGTAGCGCAATTCGCAGACGAACGCTCGCGCGCGATCCGCGTGAAGTTCGCGCCCGGCGAAGTAAGCGTATTTTCATCCTCGGTAGAGACCGGCGAGAGCGAAGAAGGGGTTTCCTGTGAGTATCAAGGCCCGGAGATCGAGATCGGCTTTAATGCGCAATACCTTCTCGATTTTCTCCGCGCCATTTCACAGGACCAGGTGGCCTTCGAGTTGAAGGACCAAAAGAGCGCCGGGGAACTGCGGCCGGCGGGTGAGGGCATCGTGGACCAATACCGCTATGTGGTCATGCCCATGAGAATTTGAACCTAGCGAAATTATGGCAAACGAAGTGAACCAAACCCCCAACGGCGGGGGTGTGTACGATTCCACCAGCATCAAGGTCCTGGAGGGTCTGGAAGCGGTGCGCCTGCGGCCGGCCATGTATATCGGGTCCACGGGTGAGATGGGCCTACACCATCTGGTCTACGAAGTGGTGGACAACTCGGTTGACGAAGCGCTGGCGGGCTATGCCACGGAGGTCAGCGTAACGATTCACGACGATAACTCCGTGACGGTAATCGATAATGGCCGGGGCATCCCCGTGGACCTTCACGAAGAGGAAGGCGTTTCAGCCGCCCAGGTTGTGATGACCAAGCTGCACGCCGGCGGCAAGTTCGATAACAAGAGCTACAAAGTATCCGGCGGTCTTCACGGCGTGGGCGTGAGCTGTGTGAACGCGCTCTCCGAGTTGCTGGAATTGGAGATTTGGCGGCCGGAAGGCGAGACCGGTCCCAGCTATACCTGGGTCCAGGATTACCACTGCGGCATCCCCAAAGGCCCCTTGACGAAAGCCGGCAAGGCCGGACGCAAGACCGGCACGCGCGTCACCTTCAAGCCCGACGCCACCATCATGCAGGTCACGGTGTTCAACTACGACACGCTGGCGCAGCGCCTGCGAGAGTTGGCGTTCCTGAACAAAGGCCTCAAGATCACCCTCACCGACGAGCGCACCGACCCCGAGAAGACCAACGAGTTCGTGTACCAGGGCGGCATCGCCGAGTTCATCAAGCATCTCAACCGCGGCAAAGCGGTGCTGCACGAGAAACCGATTCATTTCGAGGCCGACCGCGAGTTGCCGAACAATGCCGGCACGCTGACGATGGAGGTGGCGCTTCAGTACAACGACGGCTATTCGGAGAACGTTTTCAGCTTCGCCAATAACATCAACACGGTGGATGGAGGCACGCACCTGAGCGGCTTCCGGTCCGCGCTGACACGCACCATCAACGCCTTCGCGCAACAGGCGGGGATGTTCAAGGACGTCAAGGAGAACCTGACCGGCGACGACGTTCGCGAGGGCCTGACGGCGGTGGTCAGCGTCAAAGTGCCGCAGCCGCAATTCGAAGGGCAGACCAAGGGCAAGCTGAACAGCGACATCGCCGGCTACATGACGCAGTTCGTCAATGAGAAGCTGGGCGAATACTTCGATAAGAACTCGGCGGTGGGCAAACGCATTGTGGGCAAAGCGATTGACGCGGCGCGCGCCCGCGAGGCCGCCCGCAAGGCCCGCGACCTCACCCGGCGCAAGGGCGCACTGGAATCGGGCGGCATGCCGCACAAGCTGGCGGACTGCCAGGAGCGCGACCCGGAGCGATGCGAGTTGTTCCTGGTGGAGGGCGAATCGGCCGGCGGCACGGCCAAACAGGGGCGCGACCGGCGCTACCAGGCCATCCTGCCGCTGAAGGGCAAGATCCTCAACGTAGAGAAAGCGCGTTACGACAAGATGCTCGGACACGAGGAGATCCGGGCGATGATCAGCGCGCTCGGCACGGGCATTGGGAAAGACGATTTCGACGCGTCCAAGCTGCGCTACGGCAAGATCATCATCATGACCGATGCGGATGTCGACGGTTCGCATATCCGCACGCTTCTGCTGACTTTCTTCTTTAGGCACATGACGGAGCTGATCTTACGGGAGCGCGTCTTCATCGCGCAGCCGCCGCTTTACCGCATCAAGAAGGGCAAGAGCGAGAAGTACATCAAGGACGAGAAGGAATTCACGAAAGAGATCATGCGGCGGGCCACCGAGAACCTCAAGGTGGAGATTCACTCGAACGGAGCGGGACCGAAGGCCGTGCTGGAGGGCACGGAACTGCGGGCTTTCCTGCTGGGCCTGGACGAATACGAACAGATGGTCTACAAGGTGCAGCGGAAACTGCGCGATCCGCGCGTGGTGGAGGCGCTGGCCTCGGTGGATCTGCGGCTGGACCATCGCTCCGATTTTCTGGAAGAAGCCAACCTCAGGCCGGTGTTCGAGGCTCTGCAGAAGCTCGGCTTGAATCCGGAAATGCGGCGGGACGAGGAACATTCCTCTTACGCTGTGGTGTATCGCGATGGGACCCACGCAGAGCGCAGCGTGGGCATGGCGCTGGCTGCGGCGCCCGAATACCGCCGCTTCCGCGCCCTGGCCCGGGCGACCGCGCGCTACAACGACCCGCCATTCGTGGCGGTGAAAAACGACCGGCGCGAGTCTCAAGGCAACTGGCTGGACCTGCTCAACTACGTCAAGGTGGAAGGCAAGCGGGACGCCTCCGTGCAGCGCTACAAGGGCCTGGGGGAAATGAACGCGGAGCAACTTGCGGAAACCACCATGAATCCCGAAAAGCGCACGCTGCTGGTGGTGCGGCTGGAAGACATGGTGCTAAGCGAAGAGATTTTCACGACGCTGATGGGCGAAGACGTGGAGAGCCGGCGAAAGTTTATTGAAGAGAACGCGCTGGACGTGAAGAATCTGGACGTGTAGAGCGGCGCCGAATACCCCTGACGGCCAGGGGCTAAAGCCCTGATACAAAGCCATGCACCGGCGCAACGGGTTTTTTGAGTTTCACCGCGCCGGCACGAACTCGCGGCTCTTCACCCGATCGGCATTATAGGGGGACGCAGCGGGAAACGCCGTAATCGGGAGACCCGTTTCGCCGGCGGCCAACTCTAGCGCATCGCTGTAAACCTCCGCGATTGCATCGCGCACCTTCGGATTGAGGCTCGGATTATCCTTGAGCAGGGCCGCCAACTCGATCCGCTGAATCCTGAGCGTTGCCTCCCAGCTTCGTATGGATCTGGGTGAGCGAATCTTTGAGAACTCCAATTCCAGCAGATGCATCAGCACGATGCGAACGCGGCTTTCTAATTCTCGCCGCTGGCTCTTCCCATATCCTCAAGCTCCTCGGCAATGTGATCGAGGTCGGCATCGCCGACGTTGCCGGAGCGCAATAGGGCCGCGTTCTCCTCGGTCCAACGCAGGAAGTCCTCATCGTACAACGACGATTTGATTCCGGACATAATACCCATTATGGCCCGTTAAACCTGGGCCCGTCCGGTCATTCGCCCGGCAGTGAGGTTCTGGCGAAGTACAGGGAGACGGCGCGGTCCAACTCGGCTAAGCCCAGGCGGACCGGGTGTCCTTCGTACTCGCAGATGGATTTCACCAGCAGGTAAATGTCCTTGGGGTAGCAGGCGCGCAGGCGGGGGGCGCCAGCGGCGAGGCAGCGCTCGCGCAGGAATTTCGCCGCCCCCGGTTCGGCTTCGAGCTTGTTGGTAATCACTACGCGCTCGAAGATCCGGTCGAAGTCTTCGGGGGTGGTGTGGTCCACCAGTACCTTGGTCCGAATGCGGCGAAGGAACGCCTCATCCGCGAGGTTTTGCGGGTTGAGGTTCGAAGAAAACACCACCAGCACTTCGAACGGCGCCTCAAACTTCATGCCGGACGCCAGGGTGAGGTAGTCGATGCGGCGGTCGAGCGGGACGATCCAACGGTTCAGCAGATCGCGCGGAGAAAGCACCTGGCGGCCGAAATCGTCAATGAGGAGGAGGCCGTTATTGGCTTTCAACTGGCACGGCGCAATAAAGACGCCGGTAGAATCGTCGCGCTTCAGTTCCAACATGGCGGCGGAGAGCTCGCCGCCCACCGAGATGCAGGGCCGCTCGCAAACCTGCCAGCGGGGGTCGAGCCATCTGTCCACCGGCGCGACCGGGCGATGAACCGCCGGATCGAACAGCGTGACGATGTGTCCGTCCACCTCAATCGCGTAGGGCACCACCACGGAGTCGCCATAAATTCGCGGAATTCGCTCTGCGATGCTGGTCTTCCCGTTGCCCGTGCCGCCGTAAAGGAACAGCGACTGCTGGCCGATTAGGGCAGGTCCCAGTGCGTCGAGCAGGCAATCGGGAAGCACCAGGTCGTAGAAAGCTTCGCGGAGGATCTCGCGGCTCAAGGTGACTTTCGCCGCCTGGGCCTTTACCACGCGATGGTACTGTTCGAGCGAAACCGGCGCCGGGCCTGCGTACCGGCACAACTCGGTACGCGACGCGGCCTGGGTCCGTCCCGTGGCGGTCAGGGTGAACGAATAATCGTTGCCGTGCATGCCCTTCACATCCAGCAACTGTTGCAGGCGAAACTGGTGGAAGATGTTCTCGAGCACCGGAAAGGAGAGCTTGAGGGCGTGGTGAAGCCCGACTAGCGTGCCGGCGCCGTGCAGCCACATGTACCGCAATACCAGGTCTTTGACCGTCGAGGGCGCGAGTCCCAGGTCTTCCAGGCGCTCGGGAACCTCGGGTCGAGTCTCCGTCTTGGGGCAGGAAACAACGTCGGTTTCGGTCGCAACCATAATCATTCGTGCGGGTACAGGGCGCCCCGATCTCCGTTTGAATATAGCGTGGAAGCTTCGATGTTACCAAGATCCCATTGGTTAACGAAAGCGGTTGTTAAACTGAGAAGAGGACGCCGGGAAGCCCGAGTAAGCGGATGGCTACAGATGAATGGCGATGAACGCGGATAAGACGATCGCGATCGCCGCCCTGTTGGTGTTACTGGCGGCGTGCTCGAACCGTCCGCCGCGGGCGGCGCCCCTGGCGGAGGCCTACGTTGGGCCGGCAGAACTGAAGATCCGGAGCGACATTCCGCTAGAGTCTCCCACAGTCGCCACGGTCCGGCATGGAGACCGCCTGGAAATTCTGCAGCAGAGGCGCAGCGTCTTCCTGCGGGTGCGGACGCCCAACGGCGCGGAAGGCTGGACCGACGCCAGACTGCTGCTGTCGGCGCAGGACATGGCCGGCCTGCGCGACTTGGCGGAGCGGGCCCGGCGGATGCCATCGCAAGGAGTTGCCACAACCTACGGCGAGTTGCGGGTGCATTCCGACCCTTCGGCCGATGCGCCCAGCTACGTTTCGATCAAGGATGGCGAGAAGTTCGCGGTATTGGCGCACCTGGTTGTGCCCCGGGCATCCGCGCCGAGGCCGCCGATTGTGCCTCCCGCGCCAAAGAAGGCCAAAGCGCCGCCCCGGAAAACGTCAACGGCGGCCAGGATTCCCCCGCCGCCTCTGCCCAAGCCACCCGGACCTCCGGCGAACTGGCTGGAGCTTTCCCGGACTCCCGTTGACCCGGAGAGCGACGCGGAGAATCCGCCGGCGGAAGATGCCGGGCCAAAGCCGATTCCAACCGACGACTGGAGCCTCATACGAACCAGCGGCAGCCAGACCGGCTGGGTGCTGACGCGCCGCATGTGGATGGCTGTTCCGGACGAGGTGGCGCAGTACGCCGAGGGCCATCGGATTGTGTCGTACTTTCCGCTGGGCGAGGTGCGCGATGGCGACGAGACCAAGCAGGAATGGCTGTGGACTACCATTCAGGGCAGTTCCCGGCCCGATTACGATTTCGACAGCTTCCGCGTGTTCGTCTGGAGCCTGCGCCACCACCGGTATGAGACCGCGTACATCGAGCGCAATATCAAGGGGCATTCGCCAGTTCTGTTGAAGGAAGTCGAACTCTCCAGCGGATCGCGAAAAGACCAGACCGCGATGGTGAAGTACCCCGGGTTCTCGATCTGCGAGGAGAAGGCGGATGGCCAGCGCCACCGGCGGGATTATGCTTTCCTGACCCCGACTGTCCGCTTTGCCGGTGAGCGCGAATGCGAGGCGGCGGAGCCTTTACTGGTCCAGGCTGCCGCGGCGGGCGTCGCTCCCACGGGGCCCCCGGTGGTTCCGGCGACGCGGAAGACCGAGTCCCTGGCCGAACGCGTGAAGCGGAAATGGGGCGCCATCGCCCAACGATGGTTCGGCCGGTAACATTGTCCGGGGACAAGCGGGAAATGCCTCGTTGCGTCCTCGGGTCCATTGTGTTATCACTGTGTTCAAGTCGGACCAATCGATCCAACTCAGCCGCGCTCGGGCTAACGGCGACGGCCAATCATAATCACTTCAAAGGATGGCCCATCCATGGAAGCTGTCAATCGTAAACTCATCCGTCCGTCTTTGAACGAGATCAAGGAGCAGATCGCGCCTCCGCGCCGCCCGCCGCCGGCGCAGAAAAAGCCGGTGCCTCCGGACCAAACGAACGCGGAGAATTTCTATTACGTGAAGCAAATGCAGGCGAAGACCCCTATGGTATTCGTCCTCCGGGATGGCGAGACGCTGCACGGGACCATCGAGTGGTACGACAAGTGCTGCTTAAAGGTAAGCAGGTCCGAAGGTCCGAATTTGCTGGTTTACAAGCCGGCCATCAAGTACATGTACAAGGAGCAATAAGGAAAACGGCCTTGACGCAGAGACGGGCCCGCAGAGGCAGCGGGCGCCCCGACGCTGAGAAATACGTCCATAAGGTTCGGTTTACCCCCTTCGGGAGTCTGCCCTTCTGGTTTTCCCCGCGTCTCAGCGTCTCCGCGTCAAGGCTTTTCCCGCCTCCTCATCGCCAGCCGGGCTTCTCTTCTTTCGCCCGCCTCGCGATACCGCCTTTGCTCGGTTTCGGTTTCGGGGATTACCGGTGGGATCGGGACCGCTTTTCCTGTTTCATCGAGCGCCACGAACGTGAGGTAGGCGGAGCAGGTGTGCAACCTGGCGCCCGTCATGAAGTTCTCCGTTTCCACGGTTACTCCCACTTCCATGGACGTGTGGAAGACGCGGTTGACGGAGGAGCGGAGGCGGATGAGATCGCCGATGCGGGCCGGGTAAAGGAACCGCAGGCTGTCCACGGCCGCTGTGACGACGGGTTTCCGAGCGTGCCGCATAGCAGCCATAGCGCCGGCCATATCCACCAGGTGCATTACTTTTCCGCCCAGTACATTGCCCAAGGGGTTGGCGTCGGTCGGCAGCGCCAGCTCCGCGCATTCGGAGATGGATTCGCTTACGGGTTTGCCTGGCATTTGTGCTCCATGCGGCGCAGGTAGCTCTCGACGTATGCCTGGGCCTGGCGGTTGAGGTTTTCGCTGGCCGGCGGAATTACCAGGGACTTGGACGCCAGCGAATACTCCAGGGGTCCATGCGCGAAGGGATGGTGATCCCGCTCCACCACGTAGTATAGGCGGACTGCCGCGGCGTCGGCGGCGCGCACGGTGAAGCGGACCGCGTCCGGGCCATCGTTCGGCGGAAAACGGGGGCAGGCGCCGCGCGCATAACCGAGATTGCAGAGGGGCGGCGGCGTGGCTTCGCCGGGCCGCCAGGGCGAGTTGGGCGCAGCGCGGCAGATGCCAGTCCACTGGCCGCCCAACGGCAGCATGGCGGTCTCGCCGCTTTCCCATGCGCCAGGCGATACGGGGAAGAAATAAGGGCAAGCCATTTCGGAGGTATAGTAGCACAAGCGATGCCGAATACCCGTCTGGAAGCCCTCAAGAACATGGTGGAACTGAACCCCAACGACAGCTTCTCGCGCTACGGCCTGGCCATGGAGTATCGCAACACCGGCGATTCGGAAGCCGCCGTCCGAGAGTTCCGGGCGCTGATTGCCGCGGACCCGGGCTACGCATACGCCTATTTCCACGGGGGGCAGACGCTGGAGCGCCTGGGCCGGCCGGACGAGGCGCGCGAGTTGTACAGGCAGGGTATTGACGCCGCCCAGCGTAAGGGCGACCGGCACGCGCAGAGCGAGTTGCAAGGGGCACTGGATCTGCTCGGGTAGGCCGTAATATTTTTGCGAGAAAGGCGAAGCTCGCGCGACTACTATCCCTAAGGCGTCATGCGCGCGTTCCTCCTATTCGCGGCCTGCGGACTGGTGTTGGCCCAAGCGCCCGACCCGGCCTACGAGCCGCTGTCGCGCGCCTACGAGGCTCTGCGGGCGCGCGACTACGATGCCGCCATCGCCAGCTTTCTCAAGGCCATTGAAGCGTCTCCGCAACGCGCTTCGATCCGCAAAGACCTAGGCTATGCGTACTTGAAAACCGGTGAGAATGAGCTGGCGCGCGACCAGTTTCGCGATGCCATGGGGATGGATGCCGCGGACACGCAGGTGGCCATGGAGTACGCGTTCCTGGCCTATGACACGAAACAGCGGCAGCAGGCGCGCCGTATCTTCGACCGCGTACGAAAGTCGGGTGAGGCGCCCTTCGCGGCGACCGCCGAGCAGGCGTTCCAAAACATCGATGGTCCCCTGGCGGCGGGGATTGCGCGCTGGACCAAGGCCATCGAAATGGGTGCGGACGATTTCAGCGTCCATTTTGAGCTGGCCACGCTGGCCGAGGAGCGCGACGAGCTGGAATTGGCCGCCGCGCAGTACGAAAGGGCCTGGCGCGTACAAATCGAGCGCCGCTACGTCCTGGTGGATTTGGCGCGGGTCTGGCAGGCGCTGGGCCGTACGGAAGACGCCCAGGCCGCGCTGCTCGCCGGCTCGCGCGGGGGCGGGCCGCGCGCCGCGGAAACGGCTCGCGAGCTGCTTCCTGACCGTTACCCCTACGTCTCCGAGTTCCGGCGCGCCCTGGAACTGGACCCCTCGAATGCCGAACTGCGCCGGGATCTGGGATTTCTGCTGTTGAAGATGGATCGCGAGGAGGAAGCCGAGCCGGAGTTTCAGCACTTGGCCGCGACCCCGCCGGAGGATCTGCTCTCCGCTACGCAACTCGGTTTTCTGCTGAATGCCCGCGGCGAAACCGACGCCGCCAAGCCGTTGTTTGACCGCGTGCTGGCAGGCAAAGACCTGGACCTGGCCAACCGCGTGCGCGCCGTACTGCGACTGCCTCAAGTGGCGGCGCCGCAGCCAGCCACCGTCGATGCCAAGGAAATGGCCGAGCGGAGCATCAAGGCGGGGTATATGAAGGACGCGGTAAAGTACCTGCTCATGGCGCACGATTCCGACCCAGGGGACTACGCCGTGATGCTGCGGCTGGGGTGGACGTACAACATCCTTCACCAGGACTCGGACGCGATGCAATGGTTCAACCTGGCGCGCGCCAGTTCCGACCCTGGAATTGCCAAGGAAGCCTCCACGGCGTTCCGTAACCTGCGAGCGAGCGACGCGTCTTTCCACGTTACCGTTTGGGCGTTTCCTTTATTTTCTTCAAGGTGGAGCGACACCTTCGGCTATGGGCAGGTCAAGGCTGAGTTTGCGACCCACTTGCCGGTGCGCCCTTATCTGAGTGTGCGGGCGATCGGCGATACGCGAGGGGAGATTGGCGCGGTGTTTCCGGTCTATTTATCGGAAAGCTCCGTGATCCCGGGAATCGGGGTGAAGACCGCGGTTTGGGGCCACGCGATGGCGTGGGCCGAAGCCGGCGTTGCGATTCGCTATCTGACCGGCCATGCGGTGTCGGATTATCGCGCCGGCGTGACGTGGTCGCGAGGCGTGGGGCATTCGATGGGGGGAGAGTCCGCGGGTTGGTTTGCGGAGTCCAACCTGGACGCGGTGTTTATAAGCCGGTTTGGGAACGATACCTTGGTTTACGCGCAAGCCCGTAATGGCTATACCGTGGGGGCGAAGCCGCTGCGGGCGCAGTTCTACTGGAACAGCAACCTGACCGTCGACCAGAAACGGCAGGCATGGGCGAATTTCTTCGAAATGGGTCCCGGTCTTAAGTTAGCGGGGACGATGCTGCCCAAATCTGCATTTATCACGTTCAACGCGGTCCAGGGCCGGTATCTGGTGGGAGGCGGCGCGGCGTTTACCGATCTGCGGGTGGGGCTTTGGTATGCGTTTACTTATTAGCGTAGCCCTGCTTGCGGCGTCGGCTCAAGCCGCGGGCCTGCCGTACTTCAGCGTGCTTTCCGAGGACCCTGGGGCCTGGCCTGAGCTGCTCTCGTCCATCGGGCTTCAACAGGAGCCCGCGGCGGTGGCGCGCGTCCTGGTGGCACGGGCCGGCGCCGCCGCGTCGCCTGAGTGGAAGAACCGGGTGGAGCAGGGCGCGATCCTGATACTCGAAGGCGAGTCGCCGCTGGCGGAGACGTTTGGATTCCGAGGCGGCAACAAGAAAGTGCGGGTTGACAGCCTCACGGACGTCCATAATCCGACGCTGTCGATCGTTTGGGAGAACGGCCTGGAGTTACCGGCTTTTGAGATTCCGCCGGGCGCGCAGGTCTTCGCGAGGGAGCGGCGGACGGGAGCGCCGTTGACGGCCGGTCTGCGAAGCGGCGCAGGCGCTGTGCTTTGGGTGGCGGCGGCTCCCGGCGAGCGGGGCTACGAACGCTTCCCCTATCTTCTCAATGCGCTGTGCGACTTGGGATTAGACCCGCCGTTTCGGTCTGACCGGTTGTGGGCCTTCTTCGATTCCTCCTACCGGCTACGCGTGGACCCGGACTACTTTGCGGCGCGCTGGCGGAAGAGCGGAATCGCGGCGCTGCACGTGGCGGGGTGGCACTTCTACGAACCGGATGCGGAGCGGGACCGGTACCTGGCGAAATTGATTGAGGCGTGCCACCGGGAAGGCATTCTGGTCTACGTCTGGCTGGAACTGCCGCACGTGAGCGAGAAGTTCTGGGCGGACCACCCCGAGTGGCGGGAGAAGACCGCATTATTGCAGGACGCCGAGTTGGACTGGCGCAAACTTATGAACCTGACGAACCGCGATTGTTTCCGCGCCGTTTCGGCCGGGGTCAAACAGTTGGTGGGGCGGTTCGATTGGGATGGCGTGAACCTGGCGGAGTTGTATTTCGAGTCGCTAGAGGGCATCGGCAATCCGGCGCGCTTCACTCCGATGAACGACGATGTGCGGGCGCAGTTTCGCGCCAGGAACGGATTCGACCCGATCGAGGTATTCGGAGCTCGCAAGGATGCGGCGTCGCGGAGGGCGTTACTCGACTTCCGCAGCGAGCTGGCGTGGAAGATGCAAGAGGACTGGCTGGCAGAGGTGGAGACGCTGCGGCGCGACAAGCCGGACCTTGACCTTGTCCTGACGCATGTGGACGACCGCTTCGACGCCGGAATGCGGGACGCCATTGGCGCGGATGCCGCGCGCGTTCTTCCCCTGCTCGAGCGGCATTCCTTTACGTTCCTGATCGAGGATCCGGCTACCATCTGGAACCTTGGGCCGCAGCGCTATCAGACGCTGGCGGAGCGGTACGCCGCTCTGACGCCGCGGCGGGACCGGCTCGCGATTGACCTGAACGTCGTGGAGCGCTACCAGGACGTGTATCCGACGGAGCAGCAAACCGGCGGGGAGTTGTTCGAGTTGGTTCACCGCGCATCGATCGGCTTTCAAAGAGTGGCCCTTTATTTTGAGAGCTCTCTTCAAGCGCCCGATCTGAAGCTGCTGCCATCGGCTGCGGCTGCCGTAAGCGGCGTGGAGGTCTCCGGCGGGAAGACGCTGGTGGATTCTGCCGCGGGGGTGGGAGTACCGTGGAAAGGCGCGGTCCTGATGGATGGAAAGCGATGGCCGGTGGTGGACGATGAGACGGTGTGGCTGCCGGCCGGCGCGCATACGTTGGAAGCCGCGCCGGAGCGAGCCGCGCCGCGTCTGCTGCGCTTGAATGCGGATCTGAAGGCCGCACGAGTAGCCAGCCCGACGGCGATTGAGTTCTCCTATCAGAGCACGGCGCGCGCTATCGCGATTCTGGACCGGCCGCCGCTCCGCATCAGGATCGACGGCGCGGATTCACGGCTGACGATGGCCGGTCCGAAGACGGTACTGCTGCCGCGCGGGCAGCACAGCGTGGCGATCGAAGCGCCTGAGGCGCCTTAGTCTGCGTGACAATCGGCGCCGAGTGAGTTAGGATTACGAATGGCCGATGACGGATGTTGCGTTGCAGACCGGTTCGCCGGAAATCCCGGATAAGTTGTACTTCAAGATCGGCGAGGTAAGCGACCTCCTCGGGGTGGAACCGCATGTCTTGAGGTTCTGGGAAGGTGAGTTTCCGCTTTTGGCGCCGAAGAAGTCCGGGACGGGGCACCGGCTGTACCGGCGCAAAGATGTGGAACTGCTTCTCCGCATCAAGCACTTGCTTTACGAAAAGCGCTTTACTATCGAAGGCGCCCGCCAGGCAATGCAGAGGGAAGGGCGCGCGGCTAAGCCGAGGTCCGGGAGAAGCATCCAGCAAGAGTTATTTTCGAGCGATCCGTTACCCGAAATACGCCGGGAGCTGGCGGGGATTCTGGGAATGCTGAAGTGACTTTACGCTGAAAAGACTACCCTTCGCCGACGATGGCTGTGTAGATGCGGTCGAGGTCTTCGGGAGAGTAGTAGTCGATTTCGATTCGGCCTTTCTGTTTAGCCTTCTCCACGATGCGGACCTTCGTGCCTAGAATGCGTTCCATCTCCCCGATGGCGGCCTTGACGTTCGGATCGGTATCGACTTCTTCGACATGCTTGGGCTTACGGCCCTCCATCATCTTCTGAGTGGTGCGCTCCATCTGGCGCACGGACCAGCCCTGCGCGACGGCTTTTTCGGCGACTTCACGCTGGAGTTCGAGCGATGGCAGGGAAAGAAGGCAGCGCGCGTGGCCGGCGGAGAGCCGTCGCTCTGCGACCAGTAGCTGGAGATCCGACGGCAGTTGGAGGAGACGGAGCGAATTGACGATGGTAGTGCGGTCTTTGCCGGTTCTGCGACCGAGCTCTTCGGGAGTAAGGCGCAGCTCGCGGGCGAGGCGTTCGAATGCGGTGGCCATCTCGATGGGGTTGAGATCTTCGCGCTGAATATTCTCAATCAGGGAGATTTCGAGGAGGCGCTCGTCGGGGATCTCCTGAACGACAACCGGGACCCGTTCTACACCGGCCAGTTTGGCGGCCCGCCAGCGGCGTTCGCCGGCGACGAGTTGATAGCGTTCACCGACTTTCCGGACGACGAGAGGCTGAATGATGCCGTTGGCGCGGATGGACTGGGCGAGTTCGGCGAGGCGCTCGCTGTGAAAGATGCGGCGGGGCTGCAGGGGGTTTGGATCTATGGAATCGATGGGCGCCGAAGAAACCGTCTCGCCGGGAACAGGCTCCGGCTGCAACTGGGAGGGGGCGCGAGTGGGCAGGAGGGCGCCGAGGCCCTTACCGAGTGCCCTGCGGGGAGCGTCGACTTTGTTCATGGTCCAGGATCTCTTTCGCGAGTTGGATGTAGCTTTCCGCGCCACGGGAGCGGGGATCGTAACTGAGAATGGTCTTGCCGAAGCTTGGGGCCTCCGCGAGGCGAATGCTGCGGGGGATGATGGTGCGGAAAACTTGATCGCCGAAGAACTCGCGGAGGTCGGCTGCGACTTGCCTGGTCAGATTGGTACGGTCGTCGTACATTGTGAGAAGGATGCCTTCGACCGTCAGGGGGTGGCTAAAGGAATCGCGAATTCTGTCGATGGTATCCATAAGCTCGGAAATACCTTCCAGGGCGAAGAACTCGCATTGTATCGGTACGAGAACGGCATCGGCGGCAACCAGGGCGTTCAGGGTGAGGAGGTCCAGAGCGGGCGGGCAGTCGATGAGGATGAAGCGATAGTCCTCTCGGATTTCCGCGATGCGCTCGCGGAGGCGGAACTCCCGGTCAGGGGTGTCAACGAGTTCCAGGTTGGCGCCGACCAGATTCTTGTCCGCCGATATGAGGTGGAGCCCGTCGAAATCCGTCGCAACGATGGCGTCCTTTGGCGATGCGTGGCCGAGCAGTAGATCATAAGTGCCCGGGCGGGTGGGGTCCTTGGCAACGCCCAGCCCGGTGGTGGCGTTTCCTTGCGGATCGGAGTCGATCACCAGGACGGGTAAGTCGTTCGCGGCCAACGAGGCGGCGAGATTGATGGCGGTGGTGGTTTTACCGACGCCACCTTTTTGATTGGCGATTGCGAATACTCTGCTCAAGCGGCCATACTAACACGAGGACCGGAATGTATGCGGCGGCGCTTCGGTTGTTTCACGTGAAACATAGATAACGATAGGGATAGAAACGCGGGTACGGATCGGCATTCTCTGACAGCGGCGGTTTTCGGCCAACTGTTTCACGTGAAACACGAGTTTCATATTTAAGTTTCACATTCAATGAGCGCCGATTCATAAGCGACGCCCTGACCGCAAGAAGCGCTGCGTGCCCCAGGGCAAGGCGATCTCGTGCTCCCAACTAAAGCCCATTTTCAGCGGCGGCGCCTCCGCCCCCGTCAATAGATCGGCATTCGCCGCAACCAACTTTAGTATCGGCGCCAAGTCTTCGTAGCTTACGGCGCGCGAAATGGCCCGATCAAACTGCTCTCCCAGTGCCTCGGCCCGTTTTGAGAGTACCCGGACGTTTGGAAGCGCGCGGCTTACCTCGCGCAGGAAGACCGCCTTTCGTTGGTGCGATTCCACGAGGGTTACGGAGCAGTCGGGCCTCACGACGGCAACGGGAAACCCTGGAAAGCCCGCGCCGGAGCCGATATCGGCAATCTTCAGCGCACCCGCAGGCACGCTGGCGGCCAGAAACAGCGACTCGCAGTAATGCCGCTCGACAGCCTCCTCCAGGCCGGATATGGAAGTCAGATTCAGGCTTCGGTTCCAGCGCAGCAACGTCTCATAGTGACTTTCGAGCGCCGCAACTTGTTCGGCGGAGAGCTCGACGATGCCGGCGAGCCTCCGCGTAAGGGCGTCAGCAAACACGGCCCAGACTCAGGTAGATGTCCAGAATCGCAATCGCAGCGGGCGTTACGCCAGGAATGCGAGCGGCTTGAGCCAGTGTTTCCGGCCGCACCCGCTCCAGTTTGGATTGCACCTCGCGGGAAAGACCTGGTATGCCCGCAAAGCCGAACTCCGGCGGTATCGGCCTTGAGGCGGCGTCCTTCATGCGCTCCATGTGGCGCTCCTGTTGAGCGATATAGCCACTGTACTTGATCTCCGTTTCCACGGTGGTCGACACGCCGCGCAAAGGCTCCTCGCCGAGCGTCTCGCGAATCCAACCTGCAATTCCCGCAATTTCCATTTCCGGCCGCTTCAGCCGCTGACCATGTGGATGGATCTCGAGCGCGGCGCGAAGTCGCTCCTTTTGCCGCTGCTTTTGCGTGAACACGGCCCAACGTTCGTCCGTCACAAGCCCAACGCGCCGCCCTATGGGAGTCAACCGCGCGTCGGCGTTGTCGATGCGCAGGTGCAAACGAAATTCCGCTCGCGAAGTGAACATCCGGTACGGCTCATCGGCTCCCTTCGTGATCAGGTCATCAATCAGAATGCCTGTATACCCCTCCATGCGGCCGATCACCGCTTCTTCCTGTCCGCCAAGGCGAAGTGCGGCATTCATTCCCGCGATCAGGCCCTGGCAGCCGGCCTCTTCATAGCCCGAAGTGCCGTTAATCTGCCCGGCCAAGTAAAGGCCCGCAATCGACTTCACCTCCAGCGTATGACGGAGTTCGCGCGGGTCAATCGCGTCGTACTCAATCGCGTAACCGGGGCGAATCATCTCCGCGCGCTCAAGGCCCGGTATCGATGCCAGCACGGCCTCTTGCACATCGACGGGCATGCTGGTCGACATCCCATTCAAATAGACTTCGTTGGTGTCCAGGCCTTCCGGCTCGAGGAAAATCTGGTGGCGCGCTTTGTCCGGGAACTTGACGAATTTGTCCTCGATGGAGGGGCAATAGCGCGGCCCGATCCCTTCGATCTGCCCGCTGTAGAGCGGCGAACGGGGAATCGCCTGGCGCAGAATGCGCCCGGTTTCCGCTGAAGTGTAGCCAATGTGGCAGATAATCTGCGGTCTGTCGATGCGCTCGGTCAGAAACGAAAACGGCGTTGGATCGGCATCGCCGGGCTGAGGTTCGAATTGCGCCCAGTCGACAGTCCGGCCGTCGATCCTAGGCGGCGTGCCCGTCTTCAGCCGCGTCCAATTCAGGCCCAAAGTCCGCAATTGGTCGCCCAGCAGTTGCGAAGGCGCCTCGCCGTTGCGCCCGCAGGTATAGCGCATCTCTCCAACGTGCGCCAAGCCATTCAGAAACGTCCCTGTGGTGACCACCACCGCGCCGGCTTCGACAGTTCGGCCATCGCGCAACAAGACCCCCGTTACGCGCCGGTCCGCCATCGCGAGCGCCGCGACTTCCGCCTGCTTGATGCGCAGATTCGGTTCCTGCTCCAGGACCTCCCGCATACGGACGCGATAGAGCCTCTTGTCCATTTGGGCGCGCGGCGACCAGACGGCCGGCCCACGGCTGGTATTCAGCAGCCGGAACTGTATGCCGACGGCGTCCGCCACTTCGCCCATGGCGCCGCCCAGAGCGTCTATTTCGCGGACCAAGTGGCCTTTCGCGATGCCGCCGATCGCTGGGTTGCAGGACATTTGGGCGATGAGGTCCAGGTTCATCGCCACGACGGCGGTCTTCAAACCCATGCGCGCGCAGGCCCGGGCGGCCTCGCACCCGGCGTGACCGGCGCCCACAACCACGACGTCGTACTTCTCCTGCATTGATATCATTGTATCGAATGAACATCTTGGTTCTTGGCGGAGGCGGGCGCGAGCACGCGCTGGCGTGGAAACTGGCCCAGTCTCCCGGTCATTCGATTTTCGCGGCGCCGGGCAATCCGGGCATTGCGAAGATCGGGACTTGCGTGCCCGTTCGGGACGGTTCCCCGGAAGGACTGCTCTCGCTCGCGGAGGATATTGGAGCCGACCTCACGGTGGTCGGACCGGAGGCTCCCCTGGTTGCGGGCGTGGTGGACGCCTTTCGGGCACGCGGCAGGAGGATTGTCGGGCCTTGTCGCGCAGCGGCTCAACTCGAAGGCAGTAAGATATTCGCAAAGAACTTTTTCGTGAAGAGTAAAATACCCACGGCCGAGTACGCCATCGTGGACGATGCGGCCGGCGCGCGCAGCGCCCTGGACCGTTTCGGATACCCGGTGGTCCTCAAGGCCGATGGCTTGGCCGCCGGCAAGGGCGTGGTGATTGCGCACGACCGCGCCGAGGCGGAAGCCGCGCTGGCCACGCTGCAGGGACGGCTGGTGATCGAGGAGTTTCTTACGGGCGAGGAGGTCAGTTTTATCGCGTTGTGCGACGGCCGCGACGTCCTGCCGCTCGAGCCTACGCAAGACCACAAAGCCGTTTTCGATGGTGATGCCGGACCGAACACTGGCGGGATGGGCGCCTATACCGACTCCGCGATCCTCACCGCCGCCCAGAGCCGTGAGATTTTGGAACGCGTGATCTACCCGACCGTCGAGGCCACCGGCTTCACCGGCTTTCTCTACGCCGGCATGATGATGACCGCGGGCGGCCCGAAAGTTCTTGAGTTCAATGTCCGGTTGGGCGATCCCGAGACGCAGCCGCTCATGCACAGGATGGCCTCCGATTTCCTGCCCGCGCTGCTGGCGGCTGCCGAAGGGCGCCTCGGGTCCTCCGCCAAACTCGAGTGGCGCGCCGGGCCGAGCGTCTGCGTCGTGCTGGCCTCAGGCGGCTATCCTGGGACGTACGAAACGGGCCGGCCGATAACGGGCCTGGATTCCGCGGAGGCGCTCGGCGCCGCGGTGTTTCACGCCGGAACCCGTCACGGCCGGCAAGGCGTCGAAACCGCCGGAGGCCGCGTACTGGGCGTCACTGCCGGCGCCGATGACCTTGAAACCGCCATCGGCCGCGCTTACCGCGCCGCGCGCGAAATCCACTTCGAGGGCATGCATTGCCGCACCGACATTGGCCGCAAGGGGATCGAACGCTACAATAAGAAGAACCCGGGGACGTAGCTCAGATGGATAGAGCGGTCGCCTCCTAAGCGACAGGTCGGCGGTTCGAATCCGCCCGTCCCTACCACGGCCCACACCGCCGGATTGCCGCGCAGTACAATGCTCCCATGACCAGACGAGAACTTCTGGCGGCGGGGGCCGCTTGCGCACTGCCACTGCGGGCGCGCACCCACTGGGATAAATCGCGCATCAGCGCCATCACCGACGAAATCGGGAACACCACGGAGGAGTCCATTGCCTTCGCGCACCAGTACGCGCTGCAAAACGTGGAGATCCGCGACCGTCACACAGCCGAGAGCCGCAAGGAGTACTTCACCCTCAGCGAGGCCGAAATCAAAGCGGATGCCGTCCGCTTCAAGCAAGAAGGCCTGAAAGTCTCGTTCGTCAATACCAGCCTGATGAAGTTCACCTGGCCCGGCATGGAGCCGCCCCGGCGGCGCCCCGAAGAACCGGCGGCGCGCGATAAGCGCCTGGCCAGCGAGAAAGCCCAGTTCGACCGGCGCATGGAGGACCTACAGAAAGCCATCCACTGCGCCCAATGGATGGGCTGCGACAAAGTGCGGGTCTTCACCGGCACGCGGCTCGCGGACCCGCGCAGCGCGTTTCAACAGGTGGCCGACGTCCTCGGCCCGATGATCGTGGCCGCGGAGAAGGAGAAGGTCTACCTGCTGATCGAGAACGAGGGTTCGCAAAACGTCGGCACTTCGGCCGAGTTGGCCGATATCATGAAGCTCATCCCCTCCAAGTGGCTCGGGATGAACTGGGATCCGCATAACGCCTACGGCAAAGAGACCTCTTATCCCGACGGATACAAGTTGCTGCCGCAAAAGCGCCTGTTGAACATCCAGGTGAAGGCCAAGGGAGTCATGCCCACCAGCCCCGAGAAGGAGGACTGGAAAGCCATCATGACGGCGTTGGACCACGACGGCTACACGCTGAAACTCGGCCTGGAGACGCACATTTTCGACGGCACGCTCATTCCCGCCGCGCACACTTCCATGGAAGAAATCCTGCGGATCGTGAACGAGTTGGCCTGAGCATTCCGCTACAATTGCGGTCGGATTCAACATGAACAACCCCGCCGGACCGGTCCGCGCGTTCGGACCCTTCCGTTACGACCCGGAGCAGCGGCTCCTGTTCCGGGATGGGGCCATCGTGCCGTTGGTCCCGAAGGCGATCGATACTCTGCACGTCCTGTTGGAGCGGCAGGGCCGTGTCGTTGAGAAGCGCGAGCTGATGGCGCTGGTGTGGCCGGACACCGTGGTGGAGGAAGTCGGCCTGGCGCGCAACGTTTCGCTGCTTCGCAAGGCCTTGGGCGATGAGGGCGACACGAACGAGTACATCGAGACGATTCCACGCCGCGGCGGCCGCTGCGCTTGCGGTGGCGGCGCTGATCTACTGGCAGTTCTACTTCCCGTCGAAGTTCTTGCCTTGGAGCGGCGTATTTGCGAGCCTCGCGGTGGTCCCATTCGACTATCTGGGCGTCGACCCGGACGGCGCAGGAATCCCGCAGAGTCTCAACGAGCTGGTGGTCGCGGATCTTTCAAAGGTCGACCGGCTGTACGTGATTGCGCCCAGTACGGTGCGGCGGCGCCAACGGTTTGGAATCTCGATGGGCCTCATGGGCAGGCTGCTCGGTTTGGATGTCCTGGTGGAAGGGTCGGTGCGCAAGGCGGATGGGTTGCTGAGAGTCACCTCCCGCCTGGTGGACGTGCACACCGGGAGAGTCGTGCTGTCGGACAGCTTTCTGTACCCGGCGGCCGACATCGACCGGGCGGAATCCTCCGCCGCGCGCGATATCGTGACGCGGGTTCGGGCCGGCCTGTTCCATGGCAATCCGCGTTGATTCCAGGGCGCTTCACAATTCGCGAAGGAATTCCGAAACAATTGGGAAGCGTCCGTTGCGCCGATCCCTGCCACACTGCGAGAAGTTGGTTGGAGGAATGATATGTTCACAAACGCCTCGTACCGCGCCGCGGTGGTAGGCCGCTGGATTGCGCGCATCATGGGCACGCTGATGGCCCTGTTCTATCTCGCCTTTGTAGTCGGGGAGGGCCCGCCGCCGCTCTTCCGGCTCGGTTTGCAACAGAACCTTCATTTTCTCGGGCTGACCGCGCTGTTTCTTGGCCTCCTCCTGGCGTGGAAATGGGATCTGTGGGGAGGACTGATTCCGCTCGCCGGTTTCGTTCTTCTCTTCGCGGTGGACGCTCGTTCCATGGGCCGCGGCCTCGCCCTATTCCTTGCGCCCTTGGCGGTCGCCGTTCTGAGCCTGCTCTGCTGGTGGGGTCTCAGGGCCGGCCCGCCGGCGGGCGGAGTTGCGTGGCAAGCGCCCAGACCGGCGCTGATCGTGGCAGGAGCGTGCGTCACCGTGTTCGTCGCGCTTTGCGCGAATGAGATAATCGGCAACCCGCCGCTCATGACGCCGTCGCTCCGGCCGCCGGCGGCCATGCTGGGCGAGTGGAGCGGCGCCACCCGTGCGTTCGTCCGTCCGGCATCCGATACGCTCGACGTGGTTTTTGTCATTCATCCGGACGGGTTCGTCACCGGCTCGATCGGCGACGCGGCGGTATTGGCTGGGCGGATCGAGTGCAACCGAAGCTGGTTTGGCAAACTCATGAACTGGCGGGCCGACTATGCGATACGCGGCAGGCTCTCTCACGCCGTTCAGGTCACCGGGCACGTCGCGGGCGACCAGTTCTCGGCGCCGCTGATGAGCAAGGCCCAGGAACTGGACGGGTCGCTATTTCTCGCAGGCCAACCAGTTCGCATTTCGCTGAGGAAGGACTAGCGCGCGAGCGTCTTTCTTTCGGCTGAGCGTCCCGGGCGGTAGAATATAGTTAACTTCGGAAGCCTCCCCCGGCGCGTTTAGGAGCCGACTCTGCGATGCCGTTCGTTCACCTGCACTGCCATACGGATTATTCCCTGCTGGACGGGGCCTGCGATATCGACCAACTCATGAAGCTGACCGTCGAGCAGAAGATGCCCGCGGTGGCCATGACCGATCACGGCAACCTGTTCGGCGCGGTGAAGTTCTACAACGCCGCGGTGGCGGCCGGCGTACATCCCGTGATCGGCTGCGAGGTTTATGTGTCGCAGCAGGGGCACAAAACCCGGTCCGATGGCGACCGCTATAACCACCTGGTTCTGCTTTGCGAAAGCCAGGAGGGCTACCGCAACCTGATCGCCCTGGTGTCCACCGGCTACCTGGAGGGATTCTATTACAAGCCGCGTCTCGATTTGGATTTGCTGGCGCGGCATTCCAAGGGTCTGATCGCCATGTCGGCCTGCCTGCGCGGCCACATACCGGAGACGCTGCTTTCCGATAAGCATGAAGACGCCCGCCGCCTGGCTCACACCTACGCCGATATCTTCGGCCAGAACAATTTCTTCCTGGAAGTGCAGGACCACCATCTGGACCAGGACCGCCGCCTGATCCCCGAACTGAACCGCTTGTCCCAGCAGACCGGGCTGCCGCTGGTGGCCACCAACGATTCGCACTACCTCCGCAAGGAAGACGCGCGCCCGCATGAGATTCTGCTCTGCATACAGACCGGCAAGAACATGAACGACCCCAGCCGCATGCGCTGGTCCACCCCGGATTTCTATTTGAAGACGCGCGACGAAATGATGGCGCTCTTCGGCGAGATTCCCGACGCGGTGGACCGCACCTGGGACATCGCGCAGCGCTGCCACGTGAAGCTCGAAAAGGTGAAGGAGCCATTTCCCAAATTCGACGTTCCCGAAGGACACTCCGCCGACACTTATTTCGAATACGTCGCGCGCCAGGGATTCGAAAAACGCCGCCCGCGCCTGGAGGCCATGCGCGCCAAGGGAGGCCTCAAGCACGACCTCGCGGAGTACGCCGAGCGCCTGGACCGCGAGGTCCGCATGATCCAGCAGATGAAGTTCTCCGGGTACTTCCTGATTGTCTGGGACTTCATCCGCTATGCGAAATCCATGGGCATTCCGGTGGGTCCGGGACGCGGATCGGCCGCCGGCAGCCTGGTGGGGTACGCCATGGCGATCACGGATATCGACCCGCTGCAATACGGGCTGCTGTTCGAACGCTTCCTGAACCCCGAACGCGTCAGCATGCCCGATATCGACGTGGACTTCTGCATGAACCGGCGCGGCGAGGTGATCCAGTACGTCACCCAGAAATACGGCCGCGAACAGGTGGCCCAAATCATCACCTTCAACACGCTGGGCGCGCGCGCCGCCATCAAGGACGTGGGCCGCGTGCTGGAGATTCCGTTCCAGGACGTGGAGCGGCTCACCAAGCTAGTTCCCGGCGTCCTCAACATTTCACTCAAGGATGCCATCAAGCAGGAGCCGGGCTTTGACGAAGCCGCCAAGAAGGACCCGCGCGTGGCGGACGTGCTGCAAGTGGCGCTGCGCCTGGAAGGCCTGGCGCGCAACTGCTCGGTGCATGCCGCGGGCGTGGTGATTTCGCCCCAGCCGCTGCAGGAACTCGTCCCGCTCTACAAGACCAACCGCGACGAAATCGTGACGCAGTTCGACATGAACGGCCTCGATAAGCTCCAGCTCCTCAAGATGGACTTTCTGGGCCTGACTACGCTCACGCTGATCCAGGATGCGCTGCGCCTGATTCAGAAGCGGCACGGCGTCGAAATTATCCCAGAAGATTTGCCGCTCGACGACAAGGACACTTACGCCATCTTCTGCAAGGGCTTCACCAGCGGCGTATTCCAGTTCGAATCGAGCGGCATGCGCGACATCCTGCGGCGCTATCAGCCGAGCCGTCTGGAAGACCTCACCGCGCTTAATGCGTTGTACCGGCCCGGGCCTATTCAGGGCGGCATGGTGGACGATTTCATCGAGCGCAAATGGGGCCGCCGCGCCGTGCAGTACGACCTGCCGGAGTTGAAGGAACTGCTCGAAGAGACCTACGGCGTGATTGTCTACCAGGAGCAGGTGATGCAGATCTCGAACCGCCTGGCGGGCTACTCGCTGGGCGACGCCGACCTGCTGCGCCGCGCCATGGGCAAGAAGAAGCTTGAGGAGATGGAAAAGCAGCGTGTGCGCTTCGTCGAGGGCGCGGTGGCGCGCGGCTTCCCGCAGAAAAAGGTCGAAAAGATTTTCGACCTGATGGAGCAGTTCGCGGGCTACGGCTTCAACAAGTCGCATTCGGCGGCCTACGCCTATCTGGCATTCGTGACGGCGTACCTCAAGGCCCACTACCCGGTGGATTTCATGGCTGCGCTGCTCACATCGGAAACCGGCAACACGGCCAAAGTGGTGAAGTACATCAACGAGTGCCGCGACATGGGCATTACGGTCCTGCCGCCGGATGTGAACCACAGCGAGTGGAGTTTCACGCCGGACGGGCAGGCCATACGCTTCGGGCTGGGCGCGGTCAAGAACCTGGGGCAGTCCGCCGTGGAGGCCATTGGCAAGGCGCGCGACGAGGTGGGCCGGTTCCATTCCATCTACCAGATCTGCGAGAAGGTGGACCTGGGCGCCGTGAACCGCCGCATGATTGAAAGCCTGATCCGCGCCGGCGCCATGGATTCGCTCGAAGGCTCGCGCTCGCAGAAATTCGCGGTGGTGGAGAGCGCCATGGAAGGCGGCGCGCGCGCGCAACGCGACCGCGAAAGCGGCCAGGTGGGACTCTTTGGCGAAATGATGGCGGCCGAAGAGCATCATAGCGAGCTGCCCAATGTGCCCGACTGGTCGGACAAAGAAAAACTGGCCGGCGAGAAGGAACTGCTCGGTTTCTGGGTGACCGGCCATCCGCTGGACCGTTATGCCGATAAGGTGGCCGAGCTGACCACGCGCGACAGTTCCAGTCTGGACGGTCTGGCGAAGAATGCGGACGTGGCGCTGTGCGGCGTCCTGAGCGGCGTCACGCGCAAGCGCAACAAAGAGGGCAAGCCCTGGGCCGTGATGACCATCGAGGACCGCAGCGGGTCCATCGAGGCCTTGGTTTTCGCCACAGCTTACGAACGCCTGGCGCCGCAGATTGTGGAAGACGAAGCCGTGCTGATCCGCGGCCTGGCGCTGCCGGAGGATGGCGGCGCAACCAAGATTTCGGTGCAGGACATCGTGGCTCTGGAGAACGCCCGCGTGGATCTGCCCTCCGCGATTTCGATTCGCGTCTGGCTGGGCCGCAACGGCAAGACCGCCGCGGACCGCGCCGAAGCCCTGGGAGAGCTGTTCCGCCGCAAGCCCGGCGACACGCAGGTCCGCCTGCGTTTGGAATCCCCGCGCGATTTCTCGGTGCTGCTGGATGTGCCTTCGAAGGTGCGGCCCGACAAAGAATTCCGCACGCTGGTGGAGCAGATCTGCGGGGCGGAGAGCATTGAGAGAGTAGCGGGGTAAAAGGCTATTTTGGGCGTTTTGCCCAAATCGAACGGAGCGCCAAATTTAGAATCAGCCAGTTACGGGCTCGGTTTGGGCATTTGCCCAAAAAGGCGACTCAGGACACGCCGGGCAGCAGTTCAATTCGGTCGATAAAACCGACCACGGCCATGTCTATGGGCGACCCGAGCGGGCGGTCCACGGCGGTCATGGCGGCGAAACCGTCGGTCACGATCAGGACGCGGTCGCCCACCCCGGCGCCCACCGCGTCCAGCGCCACAAGGGCGTTGCCGCGATCCGTGCCATCCAGGTTCAGCGGCTGAACCAGCAGGATCTTGCGTCCCTCATGGCTGGGGTCCTTTTGAGTGGCCGTCAGATCTCCCACCACGCGCCCGATCAACATGCCCGGCCTCCGGCGCGCAGATGGATGGAATCGACAATGCCGACAACCGTGGCGTCGGTGGGAGGTTCCTGTGGGAGGAACGGGAAGCTGGCTTCCTTGCTGCGGACCCAATAGACGATTTCGCCCGCGCCCGCCCCGGTGCAATCCGTGCAGATTAGTGGCTTTCCGGCGTCCTCGAGGGCCGGGTTTACGGGCTGGATCACCAGCAGGCGCAGACCGTGCATTTGAGGGTCTTTCACGGTGGCCCAGACGCTTCCGGCAACACGGCCCAGGAACATGACTCAGTCCAAATGCACTTCGTCGACGATGCCCACGATCGCCGTATCGACGGGCTTATCCTTGCAGCCATCGGCCAGGCGGGCGGAACTGCCGGAGACGGCGATGACGCGCTCGCGATTGCCGGCGCCCACGGTGTCGACGGCCACCACGTAGCCCGCTTCGTCGCTGCCATCCGGCGATACGGGCTTCAGGATGAGGAGCTTCTTGCCTTCCAGGCGCGGGTCTTTCCGGGTGGCGACTACGGTGCCCACAACGCGGGCCAGAATCATGAGAGCCTCGCGATCCCGCTACTTGCCTGCCGCCGGGGCATGCGACTTGCCAATGGGTAGAACGTTTTCCAGGCTCTGATGCGGGCGGGGAATCACATGCACGGCAACCAACTCGCCGACCCGCCGCGCCGCGGCCGCGCCGGCGTCGGTGGCCGCCTTCACCGCCGCCACGTCCCCGCGCACCATGGCGGTGACATAGCCGGAACCGATTTTCTCCCAGCCCACCAACTCCACCTGGGCGGCTTTCACCATCGCGTCGGCGGCTTCAACCATGGCCACCATGCCGCGCGTTTCGATCATTCCTAACGCTTCACCCATCTCTTTTCTCCAACGGCGCTTTCCGGGACCTTCGATTGTAGCAAAACGTCCGGCAGGCTATAGCGCGCCCTCGACGCGCGCGTTTTGACCCGCGGGCTGGCCGCCGCCCACGCTGATGCGCGCTTTGTACTTCGGCAGATCCGCCGGGGCGATGGTGAACTCCACCGTGCGGGTTTCACCGGGACGCAGGTGGACGCGCGCGAATCCGCGCAGTTGCCGGATGGCATCGTCCGCGCCCCCGGCCCCGCTCAGATACAGTTGCGCCACTTCGTCGCCCTCGCGCGTGGAGACGTTTTTCACGTGCGCTGTGATGTGCGCGCCGCGCTGGTCCTGGGCGGCGTGCAGCTCGGAGTACTGAAACTGCGAGTAACTCAGGCCGAAGCCGAAACCCCAGAGCGGCTCGCCCCGGAAGTAGCGGTAGGTCCGGCCCTTCATGGCGTAATCGTCGAATGGCGGCAACTGCTCCACGCCGCGATAGAAGGTCACCGGGAGCCGGCCCGAAGGATTGTTCGTTCCAGCGAGCGTCTCGGCGATGGCGGTTCCAATCTCTTCGCCGCCATACCACGCCTCCAGTACGGCCGCGGCGCGTTCCGCCGGGTAATTGGCGGCCAGGGCGCTGCCGCTGGTCAGCACCACCACCACCGGTTTCCCCGTGGCGACGGCCGCCTCCACCAGCTTCTCCTGCGGCTCCGGCAAATTGAGGTCGGTGCGGTCCCCGCCAGCGAAGCCGGGAACGTTGACCTGCATCTCTTCGCCTTCGAGGTTCGGATTCAAGCCCACGAACGCGACCGCGACGTCGGCGCTCTTGACGGCTTCGACGGCTTCGGCCAACAGCGGCGCCGCGGGCGGAAGCCACATCAGTTGGGCGGAGCCTCCCGCAGCCGGGGCCGCGTATTCTACTCGCAGGCGGTAAGCGCGCCCGGCCTCCAGTTGCGCGTGCAGTTGCGGCGCACGGCCACGCCCCGGTCCGGCATTGCCCGCCGCGGGGGCCGCACTCGACGGCGCGGGAGCTTCGGCGGCCAATTCCTTGTCGTCCAGAAAGATGTGCATGGTGGACCGTCCGCCGCTTCTTGGGCCGATTATGTAATCGCCGCCCACCGGCGTGCGCAGCGTGCCGGTCCAGCGCACGGAATATCCGCGCTGCGGGAAAGCCGCGGCCACGGTGGGGTCGGGGACTCCGGAGGGCTGGTAGGCGCGCGGTTCGACGCGCTGCAGCTTAGGCTGGCCGGTGAAGTCCGCGTTGTCGAAGTACTGGGCCAGCAGCCCGTGACCCGCGCCGTTGGGCGGCGTCAGAACATCCGTGGGCACCGGCGCCTGCGACTGGGTGGTGTACGCGGCGCCCAGAGCAAAGCGGACCTGCGCTTTGCCGCCGAACTGCCGCTCCATTCCTTCAAGCGGCGTCACCTGTTTCGAAGAGAACCCGTTATAGTTGCCCATCAAGGATTCCGGATCGTCCGCCGATGGACCGATCACCGCGATCTTGCGCACGGACGCCTTCAACGGCAGCGTCTGGTTCTGGTTCTTCAGCAGGACGATCGATTTACGCGCGGCTTCCAGCGCAATTTGCCGGTGCGCCGCCGAATCCACCTCCGCATACGGGATCTTCGAAAAGGGGACGCGGTCGGGAGGATCGAACATGCCCAACTTGAAGCGTGCGACAAACAAGCGTTGGAGCGACTGGTCGATCTCCGCTTCCTTAATCTGGCCCGCCGCCACTGCGCCGACAAGCGACCGGTACTCCGTGCCGCAGGTAAGATCCGTGCCCGCCTTCACCGCCAGGGCCGAGGCTTCCCCGGCCGTCGGTTTGTACTGATGGCCGTGGTAGATGTCGCTCACGGCGCCGCAATCGCTGACGACGTAGCCCTGAAACCCCCATTCGCCGCGCAGGCGCTTCTGGAGAAGGTCGGTATTGGCGCAGGCGGGCACGCCGTCCAGGCTGTTATACGCGCACATCACCGAATCTGCCTTGCCCTCCACAATGGCCGCGCGGAAGGCCGCCAGGTAAGTCTCGTCCAGATCGCGCTCGCTCGGCCGCGCATCGAACTGATGGCGCGTGGATTCCGGACCGCTGTGAACCGCGAAATGCTTGGCCGTGGCGATGACCTTGAAGTAGTGGGGATCGTTGCCCTGCATGCCCTGAATGAACGCCACTGCCATGCGGCCGGTGAGGAACGGATCTTCGCCGTACGTTTCCTGCCCGCGCCCCCAGCGGGGATCGCGGAAGATGTTGATGTTGGGCGACCAGAACGTGAGGCCGTGGTAGCGGCTGTGGTCGTTGATGCGCAGGGCCTCGTTGTACTTGGCGCGCGCTTCCGTGGAGATCGTATCCGCGACCCGGTGCATCAGGTCCGTGTCCCATGTGGCCGCCAGACCGATGGCCTGCGGGAATACCGTTGCCAGCCCCGCGCGCGCCACGCCGTGCAAGGCCTCGTTCCACCAATCGTACGCGGGAATGCCGAGCCGGGCGATGGCCGGCGCGGTGTTCTGCATTTGCAACACCTTCTCATCGAGCGTCATGCGGGAAACGATGTCCGCCGCGCGCCGCTCGGGCGTAAGATCGGGATTCAGATACGCCGGATTGTCCGCGGCCTGCCCAGCCAGATGGATGGTCCCGGCCATAAGCCCTGCGAATGCGAGCGCCGGAACGATTGCGGCTCTTCTCATGGGTCGGCAACTCCTTTGACGATGAAATTTAACGATAACGCTCTTTGACCCGGGCGCCTGAGCGATCCACTAATGCGTCAAATCGTAAACGAAATAGTTCACCGCGATCTGGTAGGCGAGCCGTGCCCATTTCTCGGGATAGCGGGGGTCGTCGGACCACTCCCATGCATCGCCCAGGTCCATGTTGTGGCAGATCGCGACCATGACGCGGCCTTTGTCGTCGAAGATGGCGCGCCAGTGCGGGGTCATCCCGGTCGCGCCGGCCTCGTAAGTCAGGCCCGTGCGAGTCCACTCCCAGCCAGGTACCTGGAAGCGATCGTTCAAATCGTAAACGGTGTGAAAAATGGGGTTGGAGCTTTCCAGGTCCACGATGGGACGGTCCGGAAAAACCCGCTTGATGCTGGCAAGGAACACCTGCCATTCGCTGTAAACGTTGTGGTAGGGCTGATCGCCGTGGAAATCGTCCACCATCAGAAAACCGCCGCGCAGCAGAAACTCGCGCAGTTGCGCTGCCTGATCGTCGGGCAGGTCCCAATGGCCCACCTCGACGGCGTACATCATGGGGAAATCGAACTCGTCGCCGCTGCCATCGAGATCCACGACTTGCTCCACCGACCGGGTTTCAATGCGCGTCAGCCGGCGGATGCCTTGCAGAAGGTGGCGATCGGAACGGGGGTAATCGGTGGTCCAGGTCAGGTCGCCGCGTCCGAAGCCGCGCCCGAAACCGCCACGCCCGAAACCGCCGCGCCCAAAGCCGCTCAGTCCATTGCCGCTGGCGTAGACGCTGGGATAATGCAGGCGGGCGCGGGTCCATTCGGTCTTCTGGTTCCAGTCGGGCGGAAGGGGGAAATCGTTGTACTCGTTGCCCGGAAACTCCTGGAAAGGCCGCTGCGCGCGCAACAGGCCCCACGCGCCCGCGCCGGCCACAATCAACAAGAGGATCGAACGGAGTCGCATTTCCGTGTGTCTACCGATTTGTCGATCAGTATACCCCAAATTGGCGGCGGCTCTCCGCGAGGCCTGCCAAAGCCCCACAACCTACCGCAGGATCTGGAACAGGTTGCTGTAATCGTCCGTCCAGAGCCTGGTTTTGCGCCCGGGCTTAATCCCGGCCGAGCCATCCAGGATAAGCTTGTCGAAACCGTTGGCGGGCGACGTCGCCAGCATCCAGGAGGCGGCGAACACGTCCTCGGAATCGTCGTCGTCGTTATCTACCCGGCGGTCCGTCTTGCCGAGCCCGCGGAACTCGCCGTCCACCAGGGGCTCCAGGTCGAGGAAGCGGTTCGAGATGTTCACGGCGAGGATGCCGTCCGGCTTCAGGCGCCGGAAATACAATTCCATGGCCTGGCGCGTCAGCAGATGCACGGGGACGGATTCGCTTGAAAACGCATCCACCGCCAGGACGTCGAAGTTTTCCGGGGCCTCCCTTTCGAGCGAGAGCCGGCCATCGCCCATGGCGACGTCATGCCGGGCTTTGCAGTCGGCCAGGAACGTAAACAGCGGGCTCGCCGCGCCCGGTCCGGTCATGCTCAGGCGCAGCACCTGGGGGTTGATTTCGTAATAGCGGTAATAGTCGCCGGTCCGCCCGTAGCTCGCGATGGCGCCGGTACCGAGCCCGATTACGCCCACGCGGATGGGGCCGGTTTTCTGCTTGGCGCGGATGGCAAGCCCAATTCCCGAGTGGGGGCCAAAGTATGTAGTCGGCAAATCGCGGCGGGCCGGATTCAGGAACTGCTCGCCGTGGTTGATGGTCCCGTCCGTCAAGCTGCGCGCGGCGGCCCAGTCCGTGGAGGGAACCGAATCGTGAACTCTCAGGCCTCCGTAGAAATTGCGAACCATCAGCCGGGTTCCGGAGGTGACGTAGCGCGTTTCGAAGCCCACGCAGCCGGCCAGCAGGAGCGCCGCCAGCTCCGTCAGAAATGCAGCCCACGGCTTCGGACGGCGCACCCAGCGGAAATGCAAACCGCCGTGCAGGACGCAAAGCGCAACGACTGCGCCGATCGCCAGTTCGCGTTCCAGAATCCAGCGGTCAAACCGGTCCGAAGCCTCCCAGCCCTTGCTCAACCACCCGGCAACGGCGTGGGCCGGAGCTACGAGCGAGTCCTGCCATGAGTATGCGGCGTAGCCGGCGGCGGCGAATGCAGCCACGGCGCACAAGGTACGCTGCGCGGGAAGCAGATGACGCTGCCAGGCCGCGTCCGGATGCGCCCGGATAGCCGCCACGGCCAGGACCGCGGCGGCCACCAGTCCGATCGGCAGCTCGTAGTAAGCGTTGAACAGCAGCGGCGCCGCAAGTCCGACCAGCAGTCCGCCCGCCGCGCCGCCGGCCGAGACGGTCAGGTAGAAATGCGTCAAGTAGCGGGGATGCGGCTTCAGGCGCGCCAACTCGCCGTGGCACACCATACAGCAAATGAAGAGGCCCAGCAGAAACAGAGGAATGCCAGCCTGGATCGGCAGGACGCCGGCGTTTTGGCTGAACGTGGCGTATGCCATGCCGGCCAGGGCCACGCCCAGCAGTTCGATGTACGGATTGCGGCGGTACCAGGCGGCCCTCTCGAAGCACAGGATGAAGGAGAACAGGTAGACGCTCAGCGGCAATACCCATAGCAGCGGAATCGCCGCCACGTTCTGCGAAAGATGGCTGGTGATGGCCAGCAGCAGCGCCGACGCGCAGGCCGGCAGCAGCAGCCAGAGTGCATAAACGCGCGGACCGGGAGGGGCGGCACGCTCTTCGCCGGCGGCCGGTTCCGCAACCGGCGCGTTGCCCGAACGGAAGGCCACAAACCCGCACAGCAGGGCGAATGCGACGTAGGCGATGGACCACATGGCCGCCTGCCGGTGCGTGCCGAACACCGGCTCGAAGAGCACCGGGTAGCTGAGCAGTGCGAACATGGAGCCGGCATTGGATAGGGCGTAGAGCCGATAGGGCATGGCGCCCCGATAGCGCCGCGCGTACCACGCCTGCATCAGCGGACCGGTGGTGGCCAGCAGGAAGTACGGCAGACCGACTGTCATGGACAGCAAGCCCAGTATCCGAAACAGCGGATCGCTCGGGTCCGCGGGCTTCCACCGGGCGCTCGGATAAATAGGAAGAGCCGCCATGCTCGCCAGCAAAAGCAACCCGTGCGTCAGCATTTGCGCGCGCGGCTTGAGGTAGCGAACCAGGGCATGGGAATAGAGATAGCCCGCGAGCAGCGCCAACTGGAAAAACAGCAGGCAGGTGGTCCACACCGCCGCCGAGCCGCCGAACCAGGGAAGGATGATCTTGGCGATAATCGGCTGCACCTGAAAGAGCAGAAAGGCGCTCAACAGGATCGTGATTGCGTAAAGGAACACGAACCCCAAGCTTAACAACCGGCGGCGCGAAGGCCGGCACGGCCGTTAGCTGGCGCGGAGAGCCACGGAGGGATCGATGCGCGAGGCGCGGCGGGCGGGGAGATAGCCCGCGATGGCCGTAACCGTGGTCAAGACAAGAAGCATCGCGAGGAAGGTGAGCGGGTCCGAAGCGGTCACTTGGAACAGGAGGCCGGCGAAGGCGCGCGCCAGGAGCCAGGACGCCGCGGCGCCGGCCATCATGCCGATTCCGGCAAGAGTCAGCGTCCGCATGAGGATGCCGGCCTGCAACGCTCCGGCGGATGCCCCCAACGCCATGCGGATTCCAATCTCCTGCGTGCGTTGGTTGACGGAATACGAAATCACCCCGTAGATGCCGAGCGAAGCCAGGATCAGCGCGAAGACGGCGAATCCGGCGATCAGCAGAACGATGAAGCGGCGCGGCGATACGGATTTGTCGACCAGTTGTTGCAAGACCAGAAAATCGCTGCCGGGGATGTTGGGAGCGATCGGCTTCAGGGCGGCGCGCACGGCGGCGGCGAGTTGACCGGTCGGCAAGGTGGAGCGGACCACCAGGTGCACCGAGGAGATATCGCGGCACTGCCGCATCGGTAGGTACATTTCGTTGCCCGAGGCCTGCTCCAGCGCGAGGTGGCGGACGTCGCCGACAACGCCCACCACGTGGCGATCGCCGCACACGCCGCCTATGACTCTGCCAAGCGGCTCTTCGCCCGGAAACAGGGTGCGAGCCATGGTCTGGTTGATGACAATCACCGGGTCCGTAGCGGCCGTATCGCGCTCGGAGATGTCGCGGCCGGCGAGGACGGGGATGCCCATAGCCTTGACGTAGCCGTCGCTGACGACGCGCACGAAAGCGTCGGGGTACTCGCCCCTGGGATATGTGTGACCCTTCTCACCGGCGCCCCAACTGCGATTCATGCCGAGAGGAAGCGAATCGGTGAGCCCGGCGGCGTGGACGCCGGGGATCTCGCGGACGCGGCGCAAGGCATCGTCGAAATAGGCGTTCAACTGGGCTTGTGTGGGGGTGGGCGTATCAGGTTCGATGCGGACGGTGACCGCGTTTTCGGGTTGGAAGCCAAGGTTGACATCGAGCACGCGGATGAAACTGCGGACAAGCAGGCAGGCGCCGACCAGCAGCACACAGGCGAAGGCGATTTCCGATACCACCAGGGCGCTGCGCAGCCAAACCCGCGGTTTGCCGCCGGTGGAACCGCGGTTGGTGTCTTTGAGGGCGTCGTGCAGGGCGGTCGAGCGCACTTGCAGGGCGGGCGCCAGTCCGAAGACCACGCCGGTGAGGACGGCAAGAGCCACGGTGAAACCCAGCGCGGCTGGATCGACGCGCACGCTGGCGAGCAGAGGGATGCTGACGGTCTGCAAGTGGGCAAGCCCGCGCGTTCCGGCGAAAGCCAGCGCGATGCCGAGCCCCGCTCCGCTTGCGGAGAGAACAATGCCCTCGGTGAGCATTTGGCGCACGATCCGCCAGCGCCCGGCGCCGAGAGCCGTGCGTAACGCGATCTCCTTCTGACGGGCTGCGGTGCGGGCCAGCAGCAGGTTGGAGAGATTGGCGCAGACAATCAACATGACGACAGCGACGGCGCCGGCCAGCACAAGCAGGGCCAGACGGATGCGCCCGCTCACGTGGTCGGCGAGTGGGCGCAGATTGCCTTCGAAGTGGTTGCGTTCCGGGTGCGCGGCAGTAATTTGAGCCGCCAGAACGCGGATCTCGGCTTGGGCGGCGCCGATGCCGACGCCCGGTTTGAGGCGGCCTACGATCGCCAGGGTATTGCCCCATCGATTCGTTTCGGGAGTGAGAGGAAAGGGGAAAAAGAGATCGATGCGGCTGCCGGGGGCGAAAACGGAGGCGAAATCGAAGGTCGCGGGAAGCACGCCGGCCACCGTGTAAGGCTGGTTGTTGATGACGATGGTGCGGCCGGCAATGGCCGTGTCCGCGCCGAAGCGGCGCTCCCAGAGTCCATGGCTCAGCAAGGCGGCTTTGGGGCCGTGCCACTTGCATTCATCGGCGGTGAAAAGGCGGCCGATTTGCGGCTGGACGCCCAGCAACTGGAAGAAGTTGGCGGAAACCTGGACGCCGGTGAGACGCTCGGGTTCGCCGGAGCCGCTGAGGAGATTGTCGCCCATGCCATAGAAAGCGAAATAGGCAGCGAGATCGGAGAAGGACCGGCTGCGCTCGCGCAGATCGAGGAACGCGCCGACCTGCGTGGTCTGGCCTGAGAGGCCGCTGTCATCGTGGTTGGCGACCCACACCAGACGCTCTGGTTCGCGAAACGGCACAGTGTGCAGCAGCAGCGTGTTGAGGACGCTGAAGACGGTGCAACTGGCGCCGATGCCGAGCCCGGCGATCAGAATGGCGAACGCGGCGAATCCCTTGTCGCGGCGGAGCGTGCGGAACGCGTAACGCAAGTCCTGAAGAATCGTATCGAGGAAACTGAGGCGCACCGGGCGTTCCGTCATGACGGTCTATTAGACGCCGGTGGGAAGGAATCGGTTAGTGGACTGGGGGTGAAGACCACTTTGTATGCCTGCTTGGGAGCGCTAAGCAGCAGATCGAACGCCTGCTGGAAATCCGCGAGCGGGAAACAGTGCGTAATCATCGGGCCGGCCTGGACCTGCCGTGAGAAGATCAGTTCGTACGCCTCGCGCACGTCTTCATAGAACGCATTCGAGGAGGTCGTGATGGTTCTTTCGGATCCCAACAGCGCGGCATTGAGAGACAGGGAGGCGCTGTGGACAGCCAGGTTGACATACGTTCCCGACGCCTCCAGCAGGGGCAGCGCTTCGCCGATGGTTTCATTGGTTCCGACCGAATCGTAGACCGCGGCGACTTCCGGACGGCCCAGATGGGCGGCCAGCGCGTCGCGAATCGGCTGGTTGGCCGGATCGATGACGACCAGGTCGAATTGCCCGAGGATCCGGCGGGCGAAGGGGGACGTTTCCGTGACGAATACCTTTCCGGCGCCCCGCGTCCTGGCCACTTGCGCAATGCTCAGCCCCGCCGGGCCGCCTCCAATGCACAACACGGCGGCGCCTTTCGGAATCTTCGTCCTTCCGACGACGTGGACGGCGACGCAGAAAATGTCTCCCATGGCGGCCTCCTGGAAGGACACGTCGTCGGGAAGCGGGTACAGCAAATCACCCCAGCCCAGGCAGTACTCGGCGTAAGCGCCCGGAAAGAAGTCCATTTCACCCCAACCCTGCCCGTGTCCCATGTGGACGGTCCGTTTGCAGAGGTTGTGGCGGCCGGAGCGGCAATCCTCGCATTCGCCGCAGACGCGATACGCCTGGGCGCCGACGCGGCGTCCCAGCAAATGTTCGTATCGGGCGGAGTTCACCCGTTCCACCACGCCGGCATATTCGTGCCCGAGGATGATGTTCGGAGGATTATCGACGTGATGCCCGAGCGTGTGCAGCGCCCAGGGATTCTCGCCGCTCCAATAGCGCAGATCGCTCCCGCAGATGCCGCACGCTTTCACGGCGATGAGTACGTGCTCCTCCCGCCTGAGCTCGGGCACAGGCACTTCCATATACGCGAGGAGCTTCGGCTTCCTCAGTACAACGGCTTTCATGTGTAGATAGTATCAAGGCCACCCGGCGAAATTCGCCTGACCGGGAGTGCCATCATGAGGAGTGAGCTCTACGGACGGAGTCGCGCGGATGCGGAAGGCGAAGACCATTCCAAACGCTCCTTCGTCGCAGACGCTCTTACTGACGGCGATAACGATGGCTTTCTTCGCGGCCAACTCCGTGCTGGCCAGGCTTGCGTTGCGAGCGGGCGAAATCGATGCCGCCAGCTTCACGGCAGTTCGGATCGCGGCCGGCGCCGCCGCTCTGGCGCTCGCGATGAGCTTCCGAAGAGAAGGAATCCGAGCCTCACGCCGGCATGGTTCCCTACGGTCCGCTTTCGCCCTGTTCAGCTATGCAATCGCGTTCTCCTTCGCCTACCTTTCCCTGAGCGCCAGTACGGGAGCCCTGGTGTTGTTCGCGGCGGTACAGATCACGATGCTGGGTATCGGCATCGCCCGCGGTGAGTGGCCGCGGCCGTGGGAATGGACCGGTCTCGGTGTGGCGTTTGGAGGATTGGTCTACCTTGTATATCCCGGCTTGACAGCGCCGTCGCCGATCGGCGTCTTCCTGATGACTGTATCCGGCGTCGCCTGGGGCTACTATTCGCTCGCAGCGAAGGGCGTTCCCTCGCCGATTGCGGCGACAGCCGGAAATTTTACCAGAGCGGTGCCCCTGGCAGCGGTAACACTCATTGTCATTTGGAGGATCGGGCAGCCTCACGCGAGTTGGTCCGGCGTGGGGTTGGCGGCGACTTCCGGCGCGGTAACCTCCGGTCTCGGTTATGCGCTCTGGTACGTCGCCTTGAGAGACTTGCGTACGAGCTTCGCCGGTGTTGTGCAATTAACAGTTCCCGTCCTCACGGCGGTTGCCGGCGTGACCTTGCTCGGTGAGCAGTTGACATGGCGGTTGGCGTTGGCCTCCGTTGCAATTCTCGGTGGCGCGGCCTTGACCCTTTTCGGGAGGGCCGGCGTAGTTCTGGAAACGAATTGAGGAAACCATGGATGAGTTTCGCTTGATCACGCTCGATCCCGGCCACTTTCACGCTGCTTTGGTTCAAAAAGAGATGTATTCCGGCGTCTCGAAACGGGTCGTCGTGTACGCGCCGCTGGGGCCCGATCTGAATGAACACCTGAATCGCGTCACCGGCTTCAATCTGCGGGATCAGAATCCAACCTGCTGGGAACTGGATATCCACGCGGCGCCCGATTTTCTCCGGCGAATGCTGGCTGAGCGCCCGGGCAACATCGTCGTGCTTTCCGGCCGCAATCGCGGCAAGATCGATTACATCCGCGCCGCGCTTGAGGCCGGTTTGCATGTGCTGGCCGATAAACCATGGATCATTCGCACGGCCGATTTGCCGGCGCTCGAGCAGGCGCTCCGCATCGCCGCCGCGAAGGGCCTGATCGCGTACGACATCATGACCGAGCGGTACGAAATCACCTCGATTCTACAGCGCGAGTTGGTCCGCGACCCGCAAATCTTCGGCTCGATCCTGTCCGGAACGGAGGGCGAGCCGGCTGTACGCATGGAAAGCGTCCATCACATTCTGAAACAGGTCGCCGGCGTTCCGAACCTGCGGCCCGCTTGGTTTTTCGATATCCATGAACAAGGCGAGGCCCTGTCCGACGTCGGAACGCACCTTTTGGACCTGATCCAATGGACGCTTTTCTCCGAGGATGCGCTCGACTACCGCACGGACATCCGAATGATCCGCGCCAATCGCTGGCCGACACCGATCTCGGCCGCCCAGTTTCGACAGGTGACCGGCGTGCCCGGCGAGGGCCTCGATTACTACTGCAATACGCATGTTTCCTACGCGCTGCGCGGCGTCCACATCGGGTTGGACGTTCTCTGGCGGTGGGAGGCGCCCGCTGGAACAGGCGATACGCATTTCGCGGCATACCGCGGATCGCGGTCGGCGATCGAGGTCCGGCAGGGAACCGAAGAGAGCTTCCGCCCGGAGTTGTACGTGATCCCCGGCGATTCCGAAGTGAAAACCGCGCTGGCGCGCAGGGTGGGCGAGCTTTCGAACCGATATCCGGGTATCGCGATGGAGGACCGCGGAGTGGAGATTCGGGTGACCGTCCCGGACAGGTTCCGCGTGGGCCACGAGGCGCACTTTGCGCAGGTGACGAACCAGTTTTTCGATTATCTCAGCCTGCCCGGAGAATTCCCGGCATGGGAGAATCCGAACATGATCGCGAAGTACTATGTCAGCACGAAAGGAGTCGAGCTGGCCCACCTCGTATGAGCTGCGGCGCCCGTGATAAACTGAAGTTTCGGGCCCATGGCGCTATCGTCTAACGGTTAGGACAGAGCCCTCTCAAGGCTTAAATACGGGTTCGATTCCCGTTAGCGCTACCAACTCAACCGATTTGCTTTCTACCGCTTGAGTTACGCGAAGATGGTCTTCGCCTTTCGAGCGAGTTCCTGCGGACGGAAGCCCCACCTAAACTGAAATGGGTAGACAGGTAACTGGCGTGCTTTACGTGGTGGCGATGGCCGCCGTCATCGTCGGCGTAGATTTCGCGTTCTTCAGAGACCGATTCTGGGAACGGCTGACAGTGAATATTGGCATTGTCTTGGTGTTCGCAGCTTTCTACTTGAGATTCCTCAGGCGTCCATGAACGAAGAAGGCAGGCCAGGAGGCCCGCCCCACTACTGGCCCCAGAATTTCTTTTGGAGGCCTTTCAGGAGCCTCTCGGTCCATGCGCCAAACGGCTGGTCGGTAGTGAGGTAGGTCCAAACGGCGCCGCGGTCGCCTAAATTCACTCCTCCGCCGGCTTCCGCTTCAGCCAGGCGGCGGGCGATTTCCTCGGGGATTGCGGCCTCCAATTTCGGGAACCACTCGTCGATTTGCCGCAGAAACGTGAAATGCGGGTCCCGCCGGTCCACGCCTACGAAGAAACCCGGAACCGCGGCGTACGACTGCCAGGGGATGCCCGCGCGAAAGTCTTCCAGCCGGGCGAGGTAGTCGGCCCACAGATCGTCTACGACGCGCAACGCGATCTGCCGCTCCAACTCCGACCCGCACGGAGCGCTACCGTCGAGCATCGCCTGGCGATAGGTATGGATCTTGTTGCGCTGGCCTTCGACGGGAACGTCGTAGCGGTGGAGGAACTGGCGCTGATCCAGATGCTGGCCTTCCACAAGGCGCTGTATGGAAGCCGGATCGTCGCGGAAGTGCGGGTTGAGATCGCGATACTTCACCATCAGAGAATCTTCCAGGGAAATAAAGAACCGCGAGCAGCCTGGATCGCCCTGCCGGCCGGCGCGGCCGCGCAGTTGGTTGTCGATGCGGCGGCTCTCGTGCCGGTTCGTTCCGATCACATACAACCCGCCGAGCGCGGCGACTCCCTCGCCGAGGCGGATGTCCGTGCCCCGTCCGGCCATGTTCGTGGATATGGTGAGGGCGCCGCGCTGGCCGGCCTGGGCGACGATGGCCGCCTCGACTTCGTCGTTGCGAGCGTTCAGGACGCTGTGCGGAAGGTCCGCCAACATGCCACTCAGCCTTTCGGATTCCTCGACGCTCGCCGTTCCGACCAGAATGGGCTGGCCGGTAGCGTGGACACGCCGGATTTCGCCGGCGACCGCCTGTTCCTTGTCGGCCTTCGTCGAAAACATGACGTCCGGATGGTCGACGCGGATTACCGGCCGGTTCGTGGGGATGGTCTCCACGTAGAGACCATACACGGTTTGAAACTCGATGGCCTGGGTGGCAGCGGTTCCGGTCATGCCGCAGACCCGCGGATAGAGAGCCGCCAGATGTTGGATGGTGGTGGACCCGAGAACCATCCCCTGAGATTTCGGGGCGACGCCCTCCTTGGCTTCGACGGCAGTGTGCAGCCCGGCCGGCCAGCGGCGGTTGAGGGCGATCCGGCCCTTGAATTCATCCACCATCTCGATGACGCCGCCCTTGACCAGGTAATCCACATCGCGGCGGAGAAGGGCGTGAGCTTCGAGCGCATCCTGCACGGCGGTATGGAGCTGTAGATTGCGTTCCTCGAAGAGATTGCCGCAGCCGAAAGCGTCTTCCACCGCGCGAATGCCGGCGTCCGTGAGCGCCGCGTTGTGGGCGCCCACATCGACGACGTAGTGCGCATCGCGCTGGAAGCTGGCGACCACTCGATCGGCGACGTAAGCCAGGTCCCAGCCGCTCGCGTCGCCGCCCGCAATGACGAGTGGGATGCGCGCTTCGTCGATCAGAATGGAATCGACTTCGTCGATCACGGCCGTGGAAAACGGACGGTGCACCTGCTGGTCGAGGCGCAGCGCCAGGCGGTCGCGCAGGACGTCGAAGCCGACCTCGTTGGCGGTGACATACGTGATGTCGCAGGAATAAGCGGCGCGTCGCTCGGCGGACGTCATGGCTTGCTGCACGTAACCGACGGAGAGGCCTAGAAGACGGTAGATGCCACCCATCCAACCGGCGTCGCGGCGAGCCAGGTAATCGTTGACAGTCATCACGTGCACACCGTTCCGATCGCGGGCGAGCCACGCCACTGCCGGAACGGCGGCCAGCGTCTTGCCTTCGCCGGTTTGCATCTCCGCGATACTGCCGCGGGCGAGGGCCAGCGCGCCGCGCAGTTGCACATCGAACATCTCCTGCCCGAGAACCCGCGAGGCGGCTGCCGCCGCGGCCGCCATAAATGGAAGTAAGCTGTCCGTCCGCTCAGCCACGGCGCGGAGTTGGTCATCGCTCAGACGGGCAAATTCCGACCGCATGGCGTTGATCTTTTGGATGGCCGACCGGTCCCGGTCGAGAGACGCAACTAAGGAACGTAAGAATCGGCGCACGACGCCCTCCTCCTTTTCACTGACACCGGCTTGGGTTATGCGTGAACGGGAAGGGCGAAGGGCGGCGGGCGTTGGAAGACCCAACGCAGAAAGAAAATGGTCGGGGGCCGCGGGTCGCGGCGCGCATTCATCGTGCGGACCGACCGCGGAGTAAATGCGGATTCGCGTTGTTCAGGCAGACGGCGAGGGACACGCTGGACCCTTGGGCGGGTCCAAACGACGGGTTGCGAAGCCGAAGCTGCGCTCGAGTTGACGCCGCCGATGGCCCCCAGGGCGAACAGAAGGGCGGCCAAGAGTCGCGCTGCGAAACGCGAAATCACTGGAGAGTAGTATGGCATATCTTCACGCCGATTTTCAGCTTCACCGGGCCGAGTGGGAACCAACACGCAGGAGTAGCGCATGGAATGACTGGTAAGCGACAAATGGATCGATTTTCTTCAGGCGGTACCACTATCGATGCGGCTCCAGGTGCGGTTCGGAGCCGTTCAGGGTGACGGGAAAGGCGGCGACGGGGGCTGGCGGCAGGACGGGGGCGGCGGGAGGGGCATCGGGGGTGTCGGAAAGCGGCTCGGGCTGGGGGGACGGAGGGTCGGCGGGGCCTTCGTTTTGTGGAGGTTCGGGGGGAATTGGGTTCGTTTGGTCAAGAACGCAGACGTGGGGGTCCGCAGCGCCACCGAGGGATCGAATTCGGTCGAAATCCTGGATGGCGCGGCGGTAGAAGCGCTCGGCTTGGGCCGCATAGCGTAAGCACAGGGACAAGGCGTTGGATTGGGCGGCGCTGTGCTGAAATCCTCCGGCCAGCAGGAAGTTGTGCCTCTGTGTCAGCGTGAATTCTGTTTTGTAGAGGAGCACCGGTCTCATCTCGACAAGGGGCGCGTCATCGGTGAGAGTGAAACTCTGGTTGAGGCAGGAGGTCAGGAGGCCGGTTTCCAGGCGGGCAATGCGGAGGACGGCGTGCTGGGCGATGGCGATGCGCTCGATGGCGAAGAGTTCCTGGGAATTGGCGGGGTGGTAGAACTCGATGAGGTCGGCGCGGAGGTCGGCGACGTCATTGACGTCCTCCATAAAGACGACGGTGTAAGCGGCGGCGGCAAAGCCGTGTTTGCGGGCGTTCTGAGCGGAGCGGGCTTTGCCTTCGGGGGTGCGGGGGCCGGTGGAACCGGCGGCGTTGGCGCGATTGGCTGCGAATTGCTCGGGGGAGGCCTGGTTTTCAGAGTTTGACATGCGATTTTCGGTAGTCCTTTCCGTCTTCAGAATCGCATGGGGGCAGGATGAGTCCGAAATGCGGGATGGGGTAAGGGATGGGAAAGAAAGGGCGTTATTTTTCGGAAGTGCGCGTGACTGATAAAGGTTTGCTCAGTTTCGCGGCCGAGGAATCCGAGGGAAGGAGACACGCATGGAGGCCGCGAAAGTGAGCAAACCGTGCAGTGAACTAAACCTTGGCGCGAGGGTCGATCTTTAATGGGTATTGTTCTGTTTTGAGGGTGGTGGTTCGACGTGGAAGCAAGACGAAGGCGGGTCTGCGGATGGCGCCGCGGTCCGGAAGAGATCATGAGCTGTCCACAGGGAGCGGCGCCGGGCCGTCCCTGAGCGGGAAGAATGGCAGTCGAATGAGGACTGCTTTCCCACACTGCGGGCAGAGCCGGGGGTTGGCGCTGGTGAGCGCTGTCAGCAAGTCGCGGCAGCCGGCGGGCTGGGGCAACAGTCGGGAACAGGCGGTGGCCAGCAGTTGGCGACAGAGCGGTGAGCTTGGCCTTGCGGTGGCAATTAGCCAGGAAGCCGTAGTAGCGGATGCGTTGGGCCGGGCGGCGCCACGTGCTGGAGGAAGCGGCGGATGAACTCCTCGGCGGGGACGGTCATCACTCAGTCCGGTGCGATCATGAGGTCTTGCCCGCGAACAGCGCCGGTCGCATTCCTGTAGAATGTGTGCTTAGCCGTACTTTTGGGCCCGAAGTGGGGCGCGGCGGCTGCGTCGGGCCGGGAGTGAATCGTAATGCGATACCTACGCGATGGAGAGATCCTTTTATGGATCGCCCTCGGCATGTCGTTGCCTGCCTGGGGCCAGGGGGGCAATGGGCGGGCGGGTGGCAGGGCGGCGGCGGCGCAGAGCCAAACGCCAGCGCCTGCGAGCGCACCTGCCGCAACCACTACGCCAGCGCCCGCGACTGCGCCCGCGCCTGGCGGCGCTGCCGGACGCGGCGGGCGGGGCGGAGCGGCGGGCGGCGCCACCGACTCCTTCTTTAACTACGACCCGACGGCGACCTCAGGGGCGGCGATTCCGGATGCCCCGCCCACGGAGACTCACCAGAAGATCACTGTCAATGGGGAGACGTTCTCTTACACGGCGCGGGTGGGCTACATGGCCTTGCGCAACGCGACAACGGGGCAATCGGAAGCGCATCTGTTTTATACGTTCTATGCCAAAGACGGCGTTAGCGACGCGCCGGCGCGCCCGGTTCTGTTTTTCCTGGGCGGCGCGCCGGGCGTGGCGGCCGCATGGCAGGAGTTCGGCGGGTTGGGTCCGAAGCGCATGAAATGGGCGAACGACGGCGAGGCAGGACAACCGCCTTATGGATGGGTGGACAATCCCGGTACGCCGTTGGGCCAGGCGGATCTGGTTTTCGTGAACGCGGTGGGCGCCGCGTTCAGCCGCGCCGACCAGCCGGCGCGCGCCCCGAATTTTTGGACTACGGCCGGCGACATCGCTTCGCTGGCGGAGTTCGTGCGCAGCTTCCTCAATACCAACAACCGGCGAAATTCGCCGCTTTATCTGGCGGGCGAGGATTTTGCGACGGCGCGGGCGGCCGGCCTGGCCACATATCTCATCGAGCATCAGATCCCGGTTCATGGCGTGGCGCTGCTCTCGATGACGATGACCGCCGACGCGCTCGCCGGCGATGAGGAATTCATGACGCAACTGCCGAGCCTGACGATGGCGGCGTGGAGTCACAAGAAACTGGCGCCGGAATTGGAGAGCATGAGCGCCGAGAAGATTTCCGATCAGGCGCGACAGTTTGCATCCCGAGAGTATCTGCACGCGCTCTACAAAGGCGACCGGATGACCGCCGCGGAGCGAACGGCCGTAATCGCCAACATGTCGCGGCTGACGGGGTTATCCAAGGCCTTCGTGGTGAACAACAATTTGCGAATTCCCCTGGACCGCTTCACGGCCGAACTTTTGCGTGAGGAGCACCGGGGACTTTCCAATTCCGACGCGCGGGTGAGCGGCTTTACGCCCACGGCCGGCGGCGGGCGCGGCGGCGGAGGAGGCGGCGGTGGTTTTGGCGGGCGCGGCGGGGCGGCGATCGACTTCAGCGAATCCAACCTGGCCGGCGGCTTTCAGGCGGCATACGAGGCGTATCTGCGGCAGGAGCTCGGCTTCAACGGCAACGGAGTTTTTTACCTGTCGAGCGGCGGAGTCGGGGCATTCACGCCGACCGGGAGCGACGATGCGAGCCTTTCGAGCGCGTTCGCGCGCAATCCCAATCTCCGGTTGTTCGTGGCTGAGAACTACTTCGATCTGAACGCGCCATTCTATGCGACCGAATTTACCTTGGCTCACCTCAGCGTGTCGCCCGAGGTCCGCGCCAAAAACATCGTGGTCAATCATTACGAGGCCGGCCAGAGGACATACGTTGACGGCAAGGCCCTGACGAAGTTGCAAGGCGACCTGGCGAAGTTCATCGCCCAACCGGCTGCACCGGCCAGTAAATAAGCGGCGCGATCAAGGAGCAACGATATGAGATTTCACTACAGGATTTGCAGCGTCCTCTTCGCCATCGTCTCGATGGGGGTGGCGGCTTTTGCGCAAGGCGGAGGCAGAGGGGCGGCGGCCGCGACGAACGACTTCTATCGCTTCGATTACTCGCTGGACACGATGCAGCCGATTGAGTATCCAGCGCAGCCGATCTCGACGCAGCATCAGATTGCGCTGCACGGCGAGACCATCCAGTACACGGCCCGCGTGGGATTCATTCCCATCCACCAGGCCACCACCGGCGCGACGCAGGGGCATCTGTTCTACGTTTACTATTCCAAGAACAACGTGACCGACAAATCCAAACGGCCGGTTTGGTTCTTGTTCAACGGCGGACCGGGCGCGGCCACCGTCTGGCTGCACATGGGCGCTTTCGGCCCGAAGATGGTGAAATTGGGCCCGGAGGGATTGGCGCCGCCGCCGCCGTACAGCTACGTGGACAATCCCAACTGCCTGCTGGATACCGGGGACCTGGTGTTTATCGACGCCATGGGCACGGGCTTCAGCCGCCCGGACAAACCTACTGACGGCCCGTTCTTTGGGGGAGTGGACAACGACCTGGCCGCCTTCGCGGAGTTCATCCGCAGCTTCCTGAACGAATACGACCTGTGGGGATCGCCGCTGTTTGTGGGCGGCGAGAGCTACGGCACCACGCGCGCGGCGGGCCTGGCGGGGTTCCTCACGGATCGGGATATTCCGATCAACGGCGTGATGCTGCTATCGGCGGTGATCGACTCGAATGCGGGCGCGGGCGAACAGCGCCAGTTGACCACGCTGCCGACCGAGATCATGACTGCGTACTATCACAAGATGCTGGCGCCGGACCTTCAAAAGCTCACGGTGGAGCAGATGGCGAAACAGGCGCGCGAGTTCGCTTCGGGCGAGTACCTGGAATATCTTTTCGATGGCGCGCGGGCGACGCCGGCGCAGCGCGAGAAGGCGCTGACCGATATGGCGCGGTACACGGGACTCTCGAAGAGCTTCATCGACGGCCTGGATTTGCGCGTTCCATTGGGGCCGTTCAGCACGGAACTGATGCGCGGGCAGCATCTGATGACTTCGCGCCTGGATTCACGCTTTGCGGGTTACCAACTGGATGCCGGCGCGAACAATACGAGCTTCGATTACAGCAATGCCAACATTGAGGACTGTTTTCTGACGGCCTTCGAGGCATACGTGCGGAACGACCTGAATTACAAGAACAACAACCTTTACTATGTGGCGGGGAATTCGCCGCCGTGGTCGGGCGAATATAATACGGTGACCAACCTGGAGGACGGGTTCGCGAAGAATCCGCACATGCATCTGTTCGTGGGAATGGGGTATTACGATTTCGCCTGCCCCTTCTTCCCGGTGGAATGGACCATAGCGCACTTGAACGTGTCGGATGAAGTTAAGAAGAACAACATTTCGGTGGGCTACTACGAGGCCGGCCACATGGTCTATATCGACCAGCCTTCGGCGGCCAAGTTCCATGCGGATCTGGAGAAATTCGTGCGGGCCTCGCTGCCGGAATGACCGGTAGGAACGCGGGTGTGGGCCGATGTTCAAGGAGGGCCTGAAGCGTAATGAGGCCCTCTTTCGCGGTGCTGCGCGGAGGCCGGTGACGCGAGACTTAGAAATATTTCACCTTGCCTTTTCAATGGTTTCCGGGCATCGCTCTACGGGCATCCGCATCCCACGCTGCTAATCTGAAATCGGGATGAGGCTTGCGCGCAGCGCGCGGGCCGCCGCAACGCGATCGACCGTGCGAGGTGTCTTAATGCCCGAAATGTGTATCTGCCCGATTCCCGGAACCCTGCCGCTGCATCCAAACAAGCGTGCCCGCATCGCTCACGCATGGCGCGCTCCAGGGACCGCCGCCTCCGCCCATCGAACATGGGTGGGGAGGCGGAGGAAGCTCGGGGCCGCTCGGATCGTCCAGGCGAACGGCGTTCCTGGGACTGATTCTGTTGATCGCCGCGACGGCCATGGTATTTGCGGCGTTCACCACCGCCTTCGTCATGCGGCGCGGCCTTTCCGACGACTGGGCGGGGGCGCCCAGGCTGCCCATCCTTTGGGTAAACACGGCGGTCCTGCTGGTTTCCAGCATTGTGCTCGACCGTTCCCGCCATGCTCTGAAGGGCGGAGACCGTTCGCGGTTCAACTTCTGGTGGACCGCGGCGACGGCCCTCGGTATCCTTTTCCTGCTGGGCCAGGCGCTCGCGTGGCGTCAGTTGTGGGACCGCGGAATCTACATGGCCAGCAGCCCGGGGAGCGCGTTCTTCTTCGTGTTGACGGCGGCGCACGCGTTCCACTTGCTGGGCGGCGTTGCGGCGCTGCTGTACGTGGATGTGCAGGCGTTGCGCCTGAGGCTCGGCCCGGCCAAGCGCACGACCATCGACGTCACGGCGATCTACTGGCACTTCCTGGACGGCGTGTGGATCTACCTGATGGCCCTGTTCTACTTTTGGGGCTGACGCGCGCAAATCCCGATTGAGTAGTTAAGGCAACCAAGAACCATGCGAACCATACTGTCGATCCGCGGCGGCGGCATCCGCGGCATTATCCCTACCTGCTGCCTGATGAAACTTGAGGCGCAACTCGGCGGGCTCACCCGCGACCACATCGACTACTGCGCGGGGGCTTCGACCGGCGCCCTGCTCACGGCGGCCGTCGCAGCCGGCGTGCCCGCAGCCGATATCCTCAAGATCTACACGGGGCGTTCCAAGGAAATCTTCACTCCCACCGGCGCCATCGCGGATGCCAAGCGCGTGGCCGAAGGCTACATGTACGATCCTAAGAACCTGCGCGACGTGCTGGTCAGTGTCTTCGGCCACGCCGCCTCCTGGGTGGTGAACGATTGCCCCATCGGCGTGATGATCGCGGCCACGGCCATGAACGGGCACAATTGGTTTTTCGTCAGGGACAATCCGAGGAACGCGCGCAGTACCGGGACTGTGAAGCTGGTGGATGCGGCGGTGGCTTCGGCCTGCGCGCCCACTTATTTCGACCATTGGAAAATAGCGGGCGTCGGCGGGCAAACGCTCGACTTCTACGATGGCGGCGCCGGCGGCACTGCTAACCCCGTGTACGAAGCTTGCGTGGAGGCCTTCGAGTTCGACGCCTTCACGCCCGCCGACACCCGCACGATCGCTCTCGGAACCGGTTATTATCCTTGCTCGAACAAGCCGCCGTCGGGGCTGCTGGGAGTGATTACCTGGACCACCTCCACGCTGGTGGATACCTCAGAGGACTGGGCGAGCGAAGCCGTGGACAGGCAGTGGCCCAGCATTCTGACAGATCTTAATCCGCTGCTACCGAGCGACATTGACGAGGCCGATCTTTCCGCGATTCCCACTTTGGTAGCCGTTGGGCAGCAGATGGCCGCGACATTGGATTGGAGGAAGCTGATCGCGTAGGGCGGAGCCCGGTCGAAAGCCGGTGGTAGCAGCAGGGGCTGAAGCCCTGACAGTTAATTGCCTTCTTTCGGCACGGCTGAAGCCGTGCCCCGATACCAAGCGTGAGCCGGCCACAGATCGCCTTTGGTGGCCAGCAGGGCCATCGCGACGGCGCGCGGGGGCCGATTGGCAATCGGCCGCAGGTTGCCTTCCGGCCAACCTGCCCCACATCACTCTAAGCCCAATTCCGCGGCGACGGTGGCGACGCCCTGCACCATGTTCTTCAGCTTTTGCCGCGACGCCCAGCGAGCGGTCTGGCTGAGACCGCAGTCGGGAGCGAAGGAAAGCCGCTCGGGGCCGGCGTAGCGCAGGCAGCGGCGCACGCGGGCGGCGACATCGGCGGGGGTTTCGATGTAGTAGCTCTTCACGTCGATTATGCCGGCGCACGCGTCTTTGCCAGCGGCGGCGATCGACCCGATCAGTTCAAGCTCCGCGAATTCGCGGCTGGCCATCTCCAGGTGGATCTCATCGACGCGCAGGCCGAGGAACGCCGGAAAGAGCGGCGCGTATTGGCGAGGGCCGACGGCGCGGCCCTTGTAATTTCCGAAGCAAAGGTGGGTGGAGAGGCGGCAGAGGCCCGCGAGCGGCTCGACCGTACGGTTGAAGATGTCCACAAAACGGTTGGGGTCCTCGCGGTACGCGTAGCAACTCATGGAGGGTTCGTCGATGGCAATCTCGGCGCAGCCGGCTTCCACCAATTGCAGGAGCTCGTCGCGAACCACGGGCAGCAGCGCTTCCGTAACGGCCCAGCGGTCGGTGTACGGTCCTCCGGGCGTCAACCGCCCGCTCAGCGTGTAAGGACCGGGGACGCTGGCCTTGAGCGCGGGGCCGGGCGGCGCGAGCCGTTGCAGACGGCGGAATTCGGCCACCGCTCCCAATCCGTGGGAAGAGCGCAGGTCGCCCAGAATGCGGTACTTTGCGCGTTGATCGTGCGCCGGAGGCCCGAAACGGCGTGGCGAGAGAGGGTGAGGATCGATGCCCTCCAGCTTGCCGTAGAAGGAGAGGTTGAAATCGAAACGGGTCTGCTCGCCGTCGGTGATCGCGTCCAGGCCGGCGGCGGTCTGATCGTGAATGGCCGCGAGGACGGCGTCGTCGTAAAGCTCTTCGAGATCGGCCTCGCCGAATTGGTCGAGATGCAGCGAGGCGAACTCCAGCCAGCCCGGGAAAGGGTAGCTGCCGATCACGGTGGTGCGGAGAGGCCGTGCGGTCATGGGGTCACGCTCCAACCGGCGTCTACGGTCAGCGTTTCGCCGGTAATCATGCGGGCATCGTCGCTCATCAGGAAGACGGACGCACGCGCAATGTCATCGGCGGGGATCAAGCCCTCGGCGAGAGGCTGTTTGACGCGCATCGCATCCAGAATTTCGGGGTTGTCCTGGGCGCGGAGCGACATCGGGGTGCGAACCAGGCCGGGCGCGATGGCGTTCACGCGGATGCGATGCGGCGCATAGTAAGCGGCCATGGACTTGGTCATCGAGAGAATCGCGCCTTTAGTGGCTGCGTAGGCGTGAGTAGGGAAATGCAGCGGCTCGGGCGACGTTGCCAGCGCGCTGGCCATGTTGAGAATCGAGCCGCGCAGCGCGTTCTCCGCCGGCGGCTGTTCCAGCATGACGCCCAAAGTTGCGCGCGTCAGCAGGAACATGCTCTTGACGTTGGCGTCGAAGACCCGGTCCCAAGCCTCCTCGGTGCATTGGTGCATCGGCCCATCGCCGTATTGCCGGCCGGAAATTCCGGCGACGTTGTAGAGGCAATCGACCCGGCCGAAGCGGCGCACGCACTCGCGCACGCCGTCGCGAGCGGTGTCGGCCAGCGTCAGGTCGCCGGTGAACACGTCGGGGCACTCGCCGCGCACGAGAGCGATGGTGAAGACCGAAGCTCCTTCGGACGCCGCCAGGCGGGCGGTGGCCGCGGCGATGCCGGTCGATCCACTGATCAGGATCACTTTATCTTGCAGTCGGCCCGCCATCAGGAATCCACCGCAACCCACTGGCGCGTACGCATGGACTCGTAACCCGCGTCGAGGATGCAGTTGACCAGATAGCCATCCTCGTAGGTTTCGCGCGGGGTCCGGCGTTCGCGAACGCAGTCCACAAAATGGCGCATCTCGGCCTGATAACCGTAAGCGAAGGCCTCTTCCGGAAGAGGACGCGTCCAGCCAAAATCGATGTCGGACTTTTCCACCACGTATCCCGCCGACCTGGTGGTGAAGCTTGCAATGGGCGTTTGGCGCGTGACATCGGTGAAGATGGAGCCTTCGGACCCGTGAATCTCATTGCGCAAATCGAGACCGCCGAGAGTGGTCCAGGACAGCTCGCAGTGGGCGACGCCGCCGCTTTCCATGCGCAGGATCAGGAGCGCGTTATCTTCGCCGGTGGTTTTTTCGCGGTGTACGAGGTTGGCGCCCCAGGCCATCGCCTCGACGATGCGGTCCTGCTTCCCGAAAAAGTAGCGCGCCGCCTCGATGCAGTGGCAGCCGAGGTCGTTCAACGCGCCTCCGCCGGTCTTTGCAACGTCCCAAAAATGCGGGCTGTGCGGCCCGCTGTGCGACTCCCGCGAGCGCACCCACAACACGCGGCCGATGGCGCCGCTTTCGATGCTCTGGCGAGCCTTCACCACCGCCGGTGCGAAGACTTCGGTTTCCGCGTAACCGTGCATGGCGCCGGACGCGCGCGCGGCGTCGAGCATCTGGCGGGCTTCCTGGCGGGTCCTGCCGAGCGGCTTGGTGCAGACCTGGTTGCGTCCCGCCTTGGCCAGCGCCAGCGCCGCGGGAAGGTGCGCTTCGTTGGGCATCGCAATCACGAACAGGTCGGCCTGCGCTCCGCCGATGACCGCATCGAGGTCGGTCGAATGCTCGGGGATATCCCAGCGGCGCGCGAAGGCGCCGGCGCTCTCCTCGTCAAGGGAGTAATTGACCACCACGCGCTGGCCATTCACATTGGCAAGGCCTTGCATGTAGAACTCGGCTACGAAGCCCGATCCCAACATAGCAATTCGAACGGGATCACTCATAAAGATGTCTCAGGCTCTGGCGGTATGCTTCATAGAAACGTTCCAATTGCGCGGCCGCGCCGGCGTTGCCGACAAACTGGTGGCTCGGCAGCAGCACGGGTTCATGGCCCCTGGCGATCAGGCGCGCGGCCACTTCGCACCGTAACATATTGACGATCATGGCGCCGGTGACGGTGGAAGTGGGGCCGGTGCGCCATTCGAGACCCTGCAGTTCGTGGACGCAATCGCCGGGCGGGCAATGGTTGTCGATGACGATGTCGGCCAGGTCGATCAGCTTCTTTCCGGAGCTGTGCGCGGCGACGGACTGGTCCGAGTGGCGACGCGAGCAGATGGCGATGACGGGCAATCCGCGTCTGCGCGCGCCGAGGGCCATCTCCACCGCGACGGGCCGTATGCCGCTGGTGGATACGACGATGAAGGCGTCGTGCGGGCCGAAGTGAAATCCCTTGAGAATCTCCTCCGCGTATCCCTCGTATTTTTCGAGGTACAGCGGGGCGCGAAGGCCATTCGTGCCCACGATATTCGCGTGGTTGGAGAGGGACAGCTCGACCAGGGCCACGAACCCCGGAAAGCAGCCCTGGCGCGGGGTCATCTCCTCGCACAACATGCGGGAATGGCCGGCGCCGAAGAGGAAGACCAGACCACCGTGGGCGATGGCGCTGGCGCAGACCTCCGCAGCCGCTTCGATGTGGGCCAATTCGTGGGCGCGCAACTCCGCGAGCAAGGCGGTGGCCTTGTCGAAATATTCAGCGGCGGCGCTGGGAGGGTTCGGGTTCATCAGGAATATGATAAGCGAAGCCGGCGGGTGACATCCATCCCGCGCCAACCACCGTTCAGCAGCTACCCCGCTGGCCGCTGGCGATGCCAGTTGGTTCGGAGCTGGAACTCTTTCCCGATGGAGAGCAGCAGGTTTTCCGAAAACGGAGCGCCCACCACCTGGAGGGCCACGGGGAGGCGCCCCGCGAACCCGCAAGGCAACGCCAGCGCGGGGAGGCCGGCCAGGTTGCCCGCGGGAATCAGGACGCTGAAGCCGGAAGCCTGGGGCGTGGGGGAGGCCGCGCCGGGCAACGGCATCAAGGGCTGGTCGATGGGCGTGGCCGGGCCGGTGCGCGCCGGCGCGACCAGCGCATCCACATTCGCGAAGAGATTCGAAAACGCCGTCTGGATCAGCCGCCGGATGCGCATGGCCTTCAGGTAGTCTTTGGCGGCGATCTCCAGGCTGGCTTTCAGTCCGGCGATCTGCGCCTTGTCAGCCAGTTCTTCCACTTTGCCGCTGGCGATGAGCGGCTCGAATGCCGCGCCCGCCTCACTAGAGAGAATGATGCGCAGAACTTCATCGTACGGAAAATCCGGGAGCTTGGTTTCCACCAGTTGCGCGCCCGCCTCTTTCAATACGCCGAGCGCCGCGTCGAACGCCGGACGGGCGGATAGATCGGCGCGGTCGGAGAAGTCCGCGGGAGCGTAACCGAGGCGCAGTTCCTTGATCGGGCGTGCGTATTGAGGGGCGTAGTAAAAGCTCTTGCCCGCCGATCCCGGGTCTTTGCCGTCGCCGCCGGAGATGGCATGCAACGCCAGGCCACAGTCTTCGGCGCTGTGCGCAAACGGCCCCAACTTGTCGAGCGTCCAGGAAAGCGCCATCGCGCCGTAACGGCTGACCAGGCCGTAGGTGGGCCGCAGGGCCGTCACTCCGCAGTATGCAGCGGGCGTGAGGATGGATCCGGATGTTTCCGAGCCGATGGCGAAGGTCACCAGCCCGGCGGCTACCGCGGCCGCCGATCCGCTGGAAGACCCGCCCGACCAGCGCGTGCGGTCCCACGGATTCAATCCGGGCCCCGTAACGGACGCCGATGCATACCGGTATCCGCCGCCGCCCGCCAGTTCTACCATGGCGAGCTTGCCGGTGAGCACGGCGCCGGCGTCCTCCAGTTTTTCGAGGATTGTGGCGCTGTAATCGAAGACCTGCGCCGCGTACGGCTTCGCACCCCACGTGGTGGGCTTGCCGGCCAGGCTCAAGAGATCCTTCACCCCGTAAGGAATGCCTTGCAGCGGTCCGCGCGTGCGGCCGCGCTTGAGGTCGTCGGCGACTGCCTTGGCCTGGCGGCCGGCCAGTTCCCGCAACGGCAGCGCCAGGGCGTTGTAACCGGGTGCAAGCTGCTCCAGCCGTAGAGCGAAGGCGCGCGCCAGTTCCTCGGCCGCAACTTCCTTGGAGGCGATCCGCGCATTCAACTCCGGGATGCTCGCGAAGAAGATGTCGTCGCCGATGGCCGCCATGGAGCTTCCCTCTCAAGCCTTGAACTGAAACGCCGGTTCCGTTGCAATGGGGACTTCCCGCCGGGCCAGCGCGTCCGCCGCGGCCGCGTTCCTCTCCCGCGCGGCGGCGAGTTCGTCGCCGGGGACTGGGGGAGGCGCGGTTTGCGGTTGGGCCAAAGCCGCCGCCGCCGGCGCTGCGAGCGCCGCGGCCAGCTTGCGTCGCGTGAATTTGATGGCCGGCTTCAAGCGCCCTCCTACCGATGTTCCAGAGCCTCGTGCGCGGCTTTCAGCATCGCGGCGCGGGGAGCGGTCTCGCCGGTCCAGATCTCGAACTGGCGCACGGCCTGCTCGATGAACATGTCGAGTCCTGGCACCACGGTTTTGCCCTGTTCGCGGGCTCTCCGGAGCAATTCCGTCTCAACCGGATTATAGACCAGGTCGAAGACCACGCCCGCGGGTATTTCGCCTTCGAAAAAACATCCGTCAACGTGGGGGTACATTCCGAGGGGCGTGGCGTGGACCACCGCATCGAAATGGCACGATCGCAGGTGCTCCTTCGGCAGCGCGGTGGCGCCGCATACCTTGGCCAGCGCGCGCACGCGGTCGAAATTCCGGCCTGTGAGAGTGATTTTGGATCCCGCGCTGGAGAGCGCGAAGGCCGCGCCGCGCGCCGCGCCGCCATTTCCCACCATCAGGATGGAGGCGTTGCGAAGCGTCAGCACGCGCGCCAGCGGGCCGGTAACGCCATCCACGTCGGTATTCGCGCCGCGCCACTTGCCGGCCTTCCTCCACACGGTGTTGACGGCGCCGATGCGGCGCGCCAGGGGATCTACCGCGTCCAGGTAGCGAAGGATCTTTTGCTTGTGAGGAATGGTGACGCTGAATCCCGCCAGCGGCAGTCCCTCAGCGGTGGTGAGGAAATCGCGCAAGTGCGCCGGTGAAACCAGAAAGGGCAAGTACACGGCGTCGATACGGCGCAATTGAAAGGCGCGGTTGTGCACCGTGGGGGAAAGGGAATGCCGGATGGGGTCGGCGATCACGCCGTAGATCTTGGATGTCTTGCGGAGTTTCTCAACGCGGTACATGCGCCGCAACTGGTGAGCGCCCACCTGTCCGGCGGCCGTGCCCTCCGAACAACCGGGCGCGGCGTACGTGTAGACGGCTCCATACACGGGGGAAAGCACGCGCGTGGGAAAACCCAACTCACCCATGGCCAGCACCACCAGGCAGCGCCGGGGAAACGCCCTGGCGGCGGCTAGTACGCGCAGGTTGTCGGAAGGCTTGCGCGCCGTGGTCACCACTTTGTAGGCGTCGGCCGGGATGCGCATCAACCGGTTCACGATGCCGTCCATGGGAGGAGTGGATTCGTAATTGTGATAGGAGATCACCAGACTGGGGCTTCCGTGAAACAGGGTTACCCGCTCCCGCGCGGCCTCCGCGGTTTCGATCTCGATATCCACCGCCTGCGCGCCGGCGGCCACGGCCGCTTCGAGCAGCGCGAGTTGTTCTTCGATGCTGCCATTGAATTTCCCGTGATTCTGGCGGCGCCGGCAAGTTGCCAGCACGATGCAATCGGGGAATTGTTTCAGAAAATCGCGGATCGCGGCCGGTCCGTCGCCCGCGCGATCCAGGTAATCCAGGCGAAATTCAAGGAAGGACTCACCCGATTCAGCCTCTCGCCGCGCATGGTCCAACAAGCTGGACACATCGGGAAGGCCCAACGCCACGCAAACGCGCGGGAATGGCCTGTCTTCAGCCATCGGAGTACGGAACAATCAGAATACCACGCGGGGCGGCGTAATGCGGCGGACGAAGAAGGCGGGCCAGGAGGCCCGCCCCACCTGGAGCGGGAGCGCTGAAAATAAAACAAAACAGTGCGCTTGCGTTTTTAGGGGAACGCCCTCAGCCGGCGGTTACCGGGTTTCTCAGAATCCCAATCCCTTCGATTTCCACTTCCACCACGTCGCCCGGCGAAAGCTTGCGCGTGGAGCCGGGCGTGCCGGTGTAGATCAAGTCGCCGGGCATCAGCGTGACCCAATTGCTGATCCAGCTCACGATCGCAGCGCAATCGAAGATCAGGTCGGAGGTGAACTGCTTCTGGACCACCTCGCCATTGAGGCGCGTTTCGAGCAGCAGATTTCCGTAATCGAGGCCCGTCACAATGGCCGGCCCGAGCGGCGCGAAGGTATCGCAGCCTTTGGCGCGCCACCATTGCAGATCGGCCTTCTGCCAGCCGCGCTCGCTGACGTCGTTGCCGCAGGTCACGCCGAAGATGGCATCGCGGGCGCCTTCCCGATCGACGTTCTTCGCCTGCTTGCCGATGACCAGCGCCAACTCGCCCTCGTAGTGAACGTCCGCCGCGTCGCGAGGCATGACGATGGGGCCTTCCGGATGTTGCAGCGCCGTCACGGGCTTGTAGAAGATCTCCGGGTGCTCTGGCCGGGGCCGGCTTCCGAGGTGGCTTCCATAATTCAAGCCGACCGCGAGGATCTTGCCCGGCTGGCATGGGTGGAGCAGCGTGGCTTCCGAGAGTTTGCAGACGACTCCCGTTGGGGCGCGCTGCCCGAAAAGGCCGCCGCGGATTTCATGAACGGAGTCGCCATCCAAAATTCCATATGAGATGCCGGCGCCGGAGAGGTAACGAATGTAGGAGCTCACGTACTGCATTGTAGCGCCTAATGACGGGCCTTTCAGCGCATCGCGCGGCTCACGCGCGGGAAAATTCCGGCGCGTTCCGCGGCGCAATCGGAAACGACGGAGGCGCGATCGAAGCGCGAATTGCATTTTTCTCTTGACTTTCATCGCGAACGACCTTATATATGAATCACATTGCGATTTTCCAAATCGCAAAATTTGATGTTTAGGGAGAAACAACGATGAAGAGCGCAACCAAGAAAGCCGCCCCGAAGAAAAAGGCTGCTCCGAAGAAAAAGAAGTAGTCGGGCGCGCCCTGAATAAGGGCTAAAAAACAGGTTCCAACTCAAGGCCCCGGTTTTTCCGGGGCCTTTTTCTTTGTTCAGCGCCTCTGGAGCAGCGTACGATACGTCTCACCCATTCCGAACAGCAGCGTCTTGAGCTGCATGCGCCGGCGCAATTCTTCGCGGGGACCGGCTGCGGCCAGCGCGGCGGCGAACTGGTCGGGCTCTCCGGCGGCCAGCAGGGTCCGCGCCAGCGTCTCAAAGCATTCCGTCTTCAAGCCGTGAGCCGCGCCCGCATCCTGGAGCGCCGTGAAATTGACATGGGCGGTGATATCGCGCTCGCCCGGTTCCTCCAGTACGTCTTCGCGGGCCATGTGGCGGCGGTATCCCATGAGCGTGCCTTCGGGAAACCGGATGGATTCCGCGCGCGTATAGCCGTAATCGACGGTAAGCGCGTATCCCGCTTCCAGTGCGGCGGCGATCCGTTCCATCCAGCGCGCCGCGTCCAGGCTGGCCTCGTACCAGCGGCCTTGCTCGGGATCGGGAAAGGCGGTGCGCAGATATTGGCCGATCGCCTCGGGAACGCGCTCGCCTGCTTGCCAGCGGAAGCGTCCGTCCTCGAAAGCCACGCATTGCTCGCGGAACACGCCGCCGCGCCAGACGGCCACGTCCACCGGCAACGCGTCAAAGAATTCGTTTGAGAACACCACGCCCACGAAGCGTGCTGGCAGCTCTCCGCCGTCTAGATCCACCGGGACGTAGCGCCATTCGGAGAAGGCCTCGGCCATCTCTCCGCGGCCTGCTCCCAACTCGACCACCGTGAACTCGCTCGGGTTTCCCATCTCCTGGCGCAACTGGCGAATCCGCGCGCCCATGAGGATGCCGAACACCGGCTGAATTTGCTCGGCGGTGAAAAAATCGCCATGTTTGCCGAAGGGGTCGCGCGGGCGGCGGTAGTAGCCGTGTGCGGGATGATACAACGCCGTCTCCATGAAACGGCGGAATGGAATGGGACCGCGGGCGTGAATCTCTTCGGCCAGGAGTTCGCCGAGCGGCGTCATGACGGCGTTTCCCGCGTTTGGGGCGTGCGGACGAACATCTCCACCAGGTAGTCGTGCATGCAGTCGTAGAGGTAGCGCTGGAAGATCCACGGGAATTGCGGGCTTTCGATATCCCGCTCGTGGACCGGAGCGTAGTAAGTGTGTAGGCCGGCGTGCGAGCCTTTGAGCGCGATGACCAGTTCCACGCCGCCATGGTGTTCGCGGGCGGAGAAGCCGAGTAGCGCGTGATCGTAACGGCGAGTCTCCGCCAGCACCTTTTCGAGAGGCGTCACGGACCTATGCTAGCGTGAAATCGATGCCTCTGCCGCAGACCGTCCGCGTGAAGCTCAGCTCGGAAGCCGCCGGGGCCATCACCATCACGCCGGTGGTGCTGCAAGAGCTTCCGATTCTTGAATTGATCGAGAATGTGCTGGGCCTGGCGGGCAAGGACGAAGCGCGCATCCGCGAGATCCTGTTTCGCGGGACGCTGGTGAGCGGCGCGTCGCGATTCCGTTGGGAGGGATTCCGGACGGACCCGGACGAGTTGCGCCAGGCGCTGGCGGCGTTTCCCGATCCGGACCCCAGCCTGCCTTTCGCGGCCGCCCGTTGCGTGCGCGCCGTGTTGTGGGGCGGGCGTCAGGCGATTGAGATTCCGCGCGAAGTGGGCGGGCGCAAGGGTCTCCTCCCGCGCACCACGTTCTGGGATGCCCTGATGGAAGCCGTCGGCGCGGGCGCGGCCTACGCCGGCTATTCGTACCGGAACCGCGCCGACCGGTACACGCACGAATTCTCCGCCGGCGAGATCGAACGTGTGCGCGCGGCGGCTGCTTCCTTGCGATACAACACGTTGCGGGACCAGATTTGCAGGGCGGCGTTCACCAGCGCGGAGTTGTGGGCGGGGAGGGAATAGCATGTAGGGCGGACCTCCTGGTCTGCCTTCTTGAGGGAAGAACACCCAAGAAGGCAGACCAGGAGGTCCGCCCCACCAGCTCAATTCGCCGTTGGCATCTCGGCGCGGTCGATCACCAGGACTTCCACCGGCCCCTTGGTCGCTTCCAGCTTCAGTCCGAGCTTATCCTGGAGCGCCGCGAAAATGTCAGGCAGCGTCTCATCTTCTACCGACGTTTCAAGTAGCGGCGCGAACTCCAGACTGACGTCGTATTTCCCCGTCAAGCCCGTTCGATCGAGCACGGGTGCGCCCACCACGCTAATCAGCATGAAGGCCAACGTGGAGACGGGCAAGGCCGACCCCTTGATCATGCGATCACCCTGGCTGCTCGATTGGTATTCGTCTTCCGCAGCCGCTTGTAGTCTTGGACCGCCCTTCGCGACCACCAGCGCATACTCTGGGCGCGTCTTGGTCTCGCGGTGGAACTCCAGCTTGAAGCGATCCGCCAGCAGCGCCTGCATCATCAAGGGGATCTGGTCTCGCGGCGCGCCGGCCGGGAGCCGGGCATCAATATTGAATCTCGCCGAGTCCACCCACTTCGGGCCGCCATCGAGCTGATACTCGTTCAAGTGGTAGGCGTACAGTACGAGGGACTTCAGCGTGGCGTTCCGTCTTTCCAGGCCGCCCGGCGTCGTGCGCCCACTGGAGCGGGGATCGGCCGGGTCGCCCGGCTTCACGGAGACGACTTCGAACTCCGTTCGCGCGGCAGGCTGCTGCTGGGCCTGCGCGGCGAGCGCCAGGGCTAATGCAACCATCGTTCGCATCGTTCACCTCACCATAAGACGCAGCGGAAAGGAAATCGATAGGCGCGTTGCTTACTCCTCCGGCAGATCCCCCATATCTTCGGCGGCGTTCTCGAACTTGGTCTGTGCGTGCAGGAAAACCAGCTTCACCGTGCCGGTGGGGCCGTTGCGCTGCTTGCCGACGATCAACTCCGCCAGGCCGCGCAGGTCTTCGCGGTCGCGTTGATAGACTTCCTCGCGGAAAATGAAGCCCACGACATCGGCGTCCTGCTCGATGCTGCCGCTTTCGCGAAGGTCGCTCAACTGGGGACGGTGGTCGCCCTGGCGCGTCTCGGGGGCGCGGCTCAACTGCGACAGCACCATCATGGGAACGTTCAGTTCCTTGGCCAGCAACTTCATGCCGCGTGAAAGCGCGCTGACTTCCTGCGTGCGATTTTCGTAGCCGCGCAGGCTCATCAACTGGAGGTAATCGACAATCACCATTCCGATCTTGGACTTCTCGGCTTGCAGGCGGCGCAGCTTGGCGTGCATGTCCATGAGGTGCAGACCGGCGGTGTCGTCGATGTAGAGCGGGGCCTCGGCGATCTCGTTGACCGCGTGGCTGAGCTTGCGGCGCTCGTCCTGGCTGAGGTATCCGCCGCGGAACTTCTGGCTGTCCACGCGCGCCACCGAACACAACATGCGGGTGAGCAGCGATTCCTTGGACATTTCGAGCGAGAAAACCGCCGCCGTCTGTTTCAGCTTCAACGCCACGTGCTGCGCGATGTTCAAAGCGAGCGCGGTATTGTGCACGCACACATCGTTTGCCACGAAATTGTGCGTTCCCGGGATTGTGAGGTCGTAGACTTGCTTGGCGCCCAGGTACTCGATCGAGACGATGCGGTCCCAGTATAGATCGCTGGCCGCGAGCGCCCGCAACCGGTCCGAGTTCAGCGCCTCCGCGAAGCCGGCGAGCCGGCGGCGAGACATGCTCCGCCTGCCAACGTGCAGATTCAAGCCCTCTCCACCGATCCCCATCCGGCGCGCGACCTCGGCCCACGGAAGCGGCCCCTTGGCTTCTTCGATCTGCTTCCAGACTTCGAGGGGAATGAGATCGCGGTTGCTGTGCGGCCTCTTCCTCTCAATCGCGGCCAAAACACGCTCGAGTTGCCGTTCTTTGCCGAAGATGCCGATTTCCGACGCAAACGCGCGAATGGAATCGGCGTCCGTTATGTCAAGCTGCCACGCCGCTCGGCGCGCGCCGTCGTACAGAATCGCCCTTCGCTTCAGGGCGGCAATGACCCCGAATCGCAGCAGCAGGTGTTGCACCTGGCGCGCCAGACGTTCCGAAACGGAAGCGAAGGCGAGTTGAGCCTGGCCGGATGCCAGGAGCGCGGCCCATCCATCGGTCGCGAAGAGCCGGTTGAGAAACACGGCGACCGCGCGCCGGCGGCTGCGGAAGACGATTTCGGGAACGAACTTGAATCGCGAGGTCCGGCCCCAGAGATCGAGAGATTCCAACCAAATGGTGAGCGCATTCTTCGCGTTTTGGCTCGCCGCCTCCGCGGTCCCTTCGAAAAGCTGTTCCAGGGATACGCCCAGTGCGGCAGCGAGGCGGACCGAATTGTCGCCTACCGGAACGCAGCGCGCCTGCTTCCACTGGCAGACCAGCGAAGGACTGACGCCGAGCTCCAGCGCCAGGCTTCGGTCCGAACGGCGCGCGTTGTTGAGGGCATCAGCGAGATTCGCCGCGAAACGGCAGCGCTTCTCGAAGACACTCTCGGCGTCCGCGGCCACGCAAACCGTAGGCGTTCGGCTGCCGTCCGAGTCTTCGGTACGCGTACGAAGGCCGTCGAACTCCCGCAGGCAGTCGATGAAATCGTCGCGGAGCCTCGGATCCGAATTTGTGAACTCCGGCGCGCCGTCGCACAGACACCCATCGCCGAGCAGATAGCCGAGCAGCTTCGCTCGATCTTCGCTAAGTCCTTCGGAGCCAAAGACGGGCATGCTGCGAGGAACTGCGATTGTGGCGCCCGGTTGCAGATCCTCCAGCCTCTTCCAGCCTTCGAGAGTGAGAAACGGATGGGTCAGGGTGGTATCGACCGACCGCCCCAGGCGCGTTCGAACGCGGAATACAGGCTTGATGCCATCGTCGACGTAGGCGCTCGGCGACGTCATGCGAAGACGGCCGTCGCCAGCGACGGTCATCAACTCCGCGCGCCGCTCGGAGCAGATCCGCTCGATAGTCTTGACGGAACCGTCGGAGAGGACGATCTCCGAACCGGCGGCGAGGCACTTTCCCATGGACGGGCGCGCCGCGATGATGATCAAATCGCCGCCGTGCATGCCGCCGGTCATCTCGTCGAACTTGGTGAAGCCGGTGCTGATGCCCTTGATGCGTTTGCTGGGGTCCAGAAAGGCGGTGAGGCCGCCTTCGTAATTCTGGAGGATGCTGCCGGCCTGCTGCAGACCGGCCTGCGCGCGCGAATCGCCCAGCTTGAGCAGGGTTTCCTCGGCGCCGGCCAGAATCTGGTCCGGCTCCTCCTCGCCCATCAGGCAGCGATTCATCATGTGCTGCGAAGCGAAGATGATCCGCCGCAGCACGGACTTGTCCTTGACGATGCGAATGTAGCTGTCGAGGTTGGGAATTCGCGGCAGCCCGTCATCGAGCGTGACCAGGTAGCTCAGGCCGTCGCAAGCTTCCAGTTCGCCGAACTTCATCAGCTCGTTGGCGATGGTGACGCGGTCGATCTTTTCGCCGCGTTCGTAAAGTTCGCCCATGCGCTTGAAGATGCGGCGGTGTTTTTCGAGGCTGAAGTCGTCGCACTCCAGCGTGCCGGCGGCCTGCACGTAGAAGGAGTCTTCGAGCATGATGGACCCCAGCACGAATCGCTCGGCATCCACGTTGGTAGGGAGACCCTTATCGGTGGTGTTGCTTGGGGACATGGCGCGTTATCCTAGTTTAGCCTCTGACGCCGGCTTGGGGAATGAGGAGGCGTCGCAATTTTCAGAAGGAGTTTTGCAAATGCCCGAGTGGGTGGTTTCGCATCAGATGTGGAGCGCGATCTTCGCCGTGGGCGCGCCGGTCGCGGAGAAGGTGCTGCGGCCGGTGATCGTCTATGCTTTCCTGGTGCTGCTTCTGCGAGTCTTCGGAAAGCGGGAGTTGGCGCAGCTTAACCCCTTCGACCTGGTGGTGCTGCTCTCGCTATCGAACACGGTGCAAAACGCCATCATCGGAAACGATAATTCGTTGACCGGCGGCCTGATCGGCGCGTTCACTCTGCTGGCGGTCAACTACATGGTGGTGCGCTTCCTGTTCCAGCACCGGCGGCTTGACGAAATTTTCGAAGGCAAGCCCACGGTCTTGATCGAGAAGGGCCAGATTGTGGAAAAGGCGCTTGCCCGCGAGTTGCTTTCGCGCGCCGAGTTGATCACGGTGCTGCACCGCCAGAGCTTCTCCGGGCTGGAGGAGGTGGACCAATGCGTTCTGGAACCCGGCGGCACGTTCTACATCTGCCGCAAGCTTCCGCCGGTGGAAGAAACGCAGTATAAGGAAATGGTGCGGCGCCTGGAGCAGTTGGACGAGAAGCTCGACCGGCTGGTGAGGCGGATCGCCCCGGAGAACGCTTGAAACATCCATTCGTCAAACCTATCCTCACCGACGTCCAGTTTTGGATTCCGGTGGCCGCTCTTATTTTCGGCGTCGCTCTGCTGGCTGTGTTGCGATGACGCGGCCGAACCCGAACTTCTCGCGGCACGCTTTGCACACGCTGGGCGTGGCTTGTGGCCTTGCGGCCGGGGCGTGGCTGGGGCTGGCTGAGGCCCCCACCAAGCTGGTGACCATGGGGTTTTCGCCATTCCTGATATCGCTGGGAATGGTGGCGGGCGTCTTCGTCGCGCGCTGGACCGTGCCGGTGGCGCTCAAAGGAACCGGCTATATCTGGCGGGACATTCGGGAGAAGCCGCACTTGACCGTCTGGGCCGTCCTGGCCGGAATGCTGTGGGCGGTGGCCAACACGCTCACCGTATTCGCTATTAAAGATGTTGGGATCTCCGTTGCTTTTCCGCTGTGGAACGTCAATAGCTTGGTAGGACTATTGTGGGGCTGGGCGCTGTTTCATGAACTGCGCGGGTCCACAGTGCGGCAGTGGGGAAAAGTGCTGGGCGGAGCGGCGGCGATCATGGCCGGAGCGTGCCTGATCGCCTGGGCTACGTCGCATCCCGCCGGCGGCGCGGCCCCGCGCGCTGCCCTCGGAATTCTGGCGGCCGTGGGGGCCGGCCTGCTCTGGGGAACCATGTATATCCCTTATCGAAAGGCGTATCTGAGCGGGATGAACCCGCTCTCTTTCGTGACGGTGTTTACGTTTGGCGAGTTGGGCGCGGTGTTCGCCCTGGCGCTGGTGTTTCAGGGTGGATATCATCACGTGGCGGCGGAACTGGTGCGCGCGCGGCCTGCGCTCTTCTGGCTGTTTTTGGGCGGCTTCTGCTGGGTGTTGGGCGACCTCTTCCAGCAGTATGCGGCCAAGTACATTGGGATCGGCCGCGGCATTCCGCTCTCCAACACCAATCAGTTGTGGGGGCTGGCGTGGGGCGCGCTGGTATTCGGCGAACTTGCCGGCCAGAGCGCCGCTTCACGGATCTTGACCGTGGCAGGATCTCTGGTCATGATCGTCGGAGCCGTGGCGATCAGTTTCGCCGAGGCGCCGGAACCCGAGCGCGCCTCATGGAAGACCGCCATGAAACGCGAATGCAACCGTTATGGGCTGGACCCGCAAGCCATCGAAGCCGCTTTCCGCGGCGAAGAATCGGCCAACGATGCGCCTCGCCGGCGGTGGTGGGAGTTGCTGATTGCCGCCGCGGCGGTGGGCATCTTTGCGTGGCTGGCGGCCGGCGCACGGCGTCAACCGATAGCCGTTGACCTGCCCTGGATTGCGATTTTGCTAGCGGCCTCGCTGGCGATCCTGGTCGCGTGCGGGCTGATGCTGTGGCGGAGAACGCGGTTTTCGTGAGGGAAGGCCGGCTTTATCGCCCGCGGCGACTACGGTCGAGTTTGTCCAGCAACTCAATCCCTCTCTTCGTCGAACCCTTACTGGCCAGCGCGTAAAACCGCAGTTCGGCGTCGTGTTGAGCCAGCGCGACCGTCGCCAGTTCGTCGATCAACTTGTTCATGCTGAGGCCCCGGCCCTCCGCCAGACGGCGGAGACGGGAATGCTTGGCCTCGGGAATGCGGATGGTGAGAGTGCTCATCGATGCTCCTGCGCGAGTTCCCGCGGCGTTACCACGCGAAGACCGGGGAACCTAAGCTCCGCGGCGCGGAAGTCGCGGATGTTGTTGGTTATAATCGTCGTGGCGCCGCCCGCCACGGCTAATTCCACAATGTGATTGTCGGATTCATCTGGCAGATTCGGCCGCCAGGAGAAGTAAATCTGGACCCACTCGCAGACGCTCAAGAACGCCGCGAACAGCTCAAGCCGTTCCGCCGATGAAAGCGAAGACGAACGGTACAGACCCTTTCGGCTCAACACATCCTCATACTCCAGGAACAGCGCTTGCCCAATCAGGGGTTTCAGCCGACCTTCCAGGCAGGCCCGAATCACCCATCGGTTGGCTCCCGCGCGCCCGATCAACGTGCCAGCAAGAACATTCGTGTCAACGACGACTCTGTCCAACTTCGATGATAGCATATGTGCTATCACGAGCCGCGCGATCCGTGGAAGATGGTCAAGGGGCGGGGCGAGCGTGCGGCGTCGACCGGAGCCGCGAATGTCAGAGAGCGGTTGCCGGCCCGACCACTGCGCAAGTACCACCGCTCCGTAGAGGACGCGTCGCAAGTGGTTGAATCCACGGCACCGGCCCCCCCCGCGTCTCCATCGATTTTGGTGGGCCGCTGGCCCATTGGGCACTCTCTTACGTTCGCGGCTCTGTGAGTGGTTCTATAATAAGCTTCCGGAGAAGAGAGGTAGTGACATGACTGTGAGCAGAGTTCGATTCGCCATCGCTGCCGGGGCAGCGTTGATGCTGGCAGGGACCGCTTTGGCGCAACCGCCCACGCCGGCGCCGGCGGCTCAGGCCGGCCGTGGCGCCGGACGGGGCGCGCAAGGGCCCGTCGTGGTTTCGCCCGAGGTGATGCCGGACCGGCGCGTGGCATTGCGCATTCTGGCGCCGACGGCGCAGAGCGTCAGGCTCAATGCGGGCGATTTCCAAAACATTGGCGATGCCGCTCAGTTGAAGAAGGGCGACAACGGCGTGTGGGAAACCATCGTCGGACCTGTCATTCCTGGCGCGTACCGATATACCTTCACGGTCGACGGGGTCGCGACCGTCGACCCGCACAACGCGTCCATCAGCGAGTCCAACACCAATGTCTGGAGCCTGGTCTACGTTCCGGGATCGGACTTCATGGACACCAAGGACGTTCCGCGCGGCGCCGTTGCGGCGGTTACGTACTATTCGACCGCGCTGAAGAAATTCCGCCGTATGCACGTCTACACGCCTCCGGGTTACGACTTGGGCAAAGGCAAGTACCCGATCTTCTATCTGCTGCACGGGGCCGGCGACTGCGATGAGGCTTGGACCTCTGTGGGCCGCGCCGGATTCATTCTGGACAACCTGATTGCCGCGAAGAAGGTCAAGCCGATGGTGGTGGTAATGCCCGCCGGGCACACCACGGCTTCCATGGGCGGCGGCAGAGCGGCGGCTCCGGCGCCTGGCGCAGCGGCAGCAGGCGGAGGGCGCGCGCCGGCGCCTGTCCTCGACGAGTTCGCGCAAGATTTCCTGACAGACGTCATGCCTTACGCGGAGACGCACTACCGGGTCCTGACCGACCGCGCCGACCGCGCCATTGCCGGCCTTTCCATGGGCGGCGGACAGACCTTGAACATTGCCTTCCTCCATCTGGATAAGTTCGCCTACATCGGCGTATTCAGCTCCGGGGCTTCGCTGGCAGGCGGAGGGGGAGGACGCGGACGCGGCGCGGCGCCGGGCGCTCCCGCGGGCGCGACGGCCCCGGTTGCTGCCCCCGCGGCGCCGGCCGGACCGTCGCCATTCGAAACGTCTCACGCGGCCGATCTTGACAACGCCGCTCTGAAGAAAGGCACGAAGCTGATCTGGCTGAGCACCGGGCACGATGACGGGTTGATGTCCAGCACCCTGGCCACCGTCGACATCCTTAAGAAGCACGGCTTCAGCCCGGTGTTTAAGGAAAGCACGGGCGCGCACACCTGGATCAACTGGCGGAACTACCTGAACGAATTCGCGCCGCAGTTGTTCCAATAGGGAGGCGGCGGCGCAAGCACCGGTCGCGAGTGCAGCGTCCAGAAATTAACTCAATAGGCCTAAAGAAGGCAGACCAGGAGGTCCGCCCCACAGTGAGAATCAAGAAAGCGGTGATCACGGCCGCGGGGGAAAAGCAGCGGTTGCTTCCGCTGCAAACCCTGATCGACCGGGACGGCGAGGAGAAGTCCGTTCTCGGCATCCTGATCGAACAGGCCCTGCTGGCAAATATCGAAGAGGTCTGCGTGGTGGTGTGGCCGGGCGATGAAGCGCGCTGTGCGCAGGCCGTGGCGCGGCATCTGGGGCACGTTCGCTTCGTCCCGCAGCCGCGGCCTTTGGGCTACGGAGACGCGGTCTATTGCGCCCGCGAGTTCGCCGGCGGCGAACCATTCCTTCACCTGGTGGGAGACCACTTGTGGGCCAGCGGCGCGGAGGCTTCCTGCGCCCGCGGCCTGGTGGATCTGGCCGCCGCCGAGAACTGCGCCATCTCCGCCGTCCAAGTGACGCGTGAAAACCTTCTGCCGCGCTACGGCGCCGTGGGCGGGCGCCGCATTCCCGGCCGGCAGGGACTCTATCGCATCGATACCGTGGTCGAAAAGCCGACTCCCACCGAGGCCGAGCAACGCCTCACCACGCCCGGATTGCGCGCCGGCTACTATCTCTGCTTCTTCGGCATGCACGTCTTCACGCCAGCTCTCATGGAGCTTCTCGAAAGCCAGCTTGCGGCCGCGCCGGATGCGCGCGTCTCGCTCTCGCCGGCGCTGGCCGAACTGGCCCGCCGGGAACAGTACCTCGCCTTCGAGGAACAATGGCGGCGCTACGACATCGGCGCCCGTTATGGCCTGCTGAACGCGCAGCTTGCCCTGGCGCTCGACGGACGCGACCGCGCCGAAGTGTTGGCCCAGTTGGTGGAGTTGCTGGCCGCGCGGGAAACGGGTGAGGCCGGCGCCAGATGAACGGCCGCGCAGTGAGCGAGCTTGTCGACGTGGTTGTTTCCCGCGACCCTTCCGTCCGCGACCGGTCGCTCGATTCCTTCTGCCGGGCAGCCCCTCTCGAACAACTCCTGGGCGAGTGCGAGGCGCTCGACCGCTTCCGCCGCTCGAGCGACAATCTCTACGAGCGCGTGCGAGCGCTGTTCTTCCTGTACGCCATCCATCGTTTCCATATCCCGTCGCGTTTGTCCTCCGGCGCCCGCTCTCCGATTCCCTACTCCGGCTACGCCAGCCTTTTGAATCGCCGCTTCCGCGAAGCGCTCGACGTGTTCCTGGCGGCGCAATCCTCCACGGGGCCGGGCGCCGCGATTTCGAGCGCCTTGGCCGCGGGCTACCGGGCACTGGGTTTTCAAACGCTGGCCGACCAGGTACGCCGCAGCGTCCGCTCCGTGAAGGGCAACCAATGGATGTTCCGCACGGGGCACCCCGCCGATTACCCGCTGCGCATCCGCCCGGAGATGCTGGCGCGGCGGGCATCCGATCCGCTATTCCCCATCCTCCGCGAGGCCACGCCCGTTCGCATGGATCTGACGCACAGCGGATGGAGCGACATCTTCTTTCTGGGAATGGATTTTCCGGAAGGCGCGCGCGTGCTCAACATCTCCATCGATCTGAGCGTCCGCGGCGCCTCGACGGATGCGCCCCGGCCTCCGGTGGAAGCCTACTTTCGCGTGATCGACCGTCCCGTGCTGCGCCTGGCGAGCGTCGATCTGAAGGCCAGCGTCGAAATCGCCACCGTCGCGGAGGTTTTCGATTTCGCCCGCGACTACCTGGGCTTGCTCAAGGCCGCCGTGATTGCGTCCGGCGTTGTCCCTTCGGGCATGGAAGGCTCGACGCGGCCGCTCGCGGAATTGCTGGCGGCGCTGACCGGCTTGCCCGGCCATGGCATTGAAATCGTCAGCAAGGTCAACGACATTCCCAAAGGTTCCCGGCTGGCCGTCTCCACCAGCTTGCTCGGCTGCCTGATTGCGGCGTGCATGCGCGCCACCGGGCAGATTCATTCCCTTGCCGGCGGCCTGGTTGAGGAAGACCGGCGGCTGGTGGCCGCGCGCGCCATCCTCGGTGAATGGCTCGGCGGTTCCGGCGGCGGCTGGCAGGATTCGGGCGGCGTGTGGCCCGGCATCAAGTTGATCTACGGCGTGCGCGCCGCCGATGGCGATCCCGAGTTTGGAATCAGCCGCGGGCGTTTGCTGCCCGGCCACAAGGTCTTCGGCATGGATGAGGTTTCGCCGGCCGCGCGGGAGCGTCTGCAGCAGAGCCTGGTGCTGGTCCACGGCGGCATGGCGCAGGACGTCGGCCCCATCCTCGAGATGGTGACGGAGAAGTATTTGCTGCGATCCGAGGCCGAGTGGCGGGGACGGCAGGAAGCCATACGCACTCTGGACGAGATTGAGGAGAGGCTGAAGCAGGACGATATCCGCGGCATCGGATCGAAGACCCAGCGTAACTTTGACGGTCCCATACAGACCATCATCCCCTGGGCCGGAAACCTGTACACGGATTCGCTGATCGGCCGGACGCGCGCCTCCATGGGCGAGGATTTCTGGGGCTTCTGGATGCTTGGCGGAATGTCCGGCGGCGGCATGGGGTTTCTATTTTCTCCTGAACGGAGGGCCGAAGCTCAGGACCGACTGGCGGCCATCATGCGCGAAACCAAACAGCGTCTGGAACACGCCGTCCCGTTCGCCATGGACCCGGTGGTCTATAACTTCGCCATCAACGAACGCGGAACCGAGGCGAGGGTGCTTTCGGGCGATGACGCTCTACTGCCCGCCGAATACTACACGCTGGCCGTGCCGCCGCTGCTGCGCGCCGATTCCCTTCTGCTCTCGCCCGGCCGCCGCGCCGAGTTGGACCGCTTCAGCGCGGCCTGCCGCGTGACGCCGGAATTCTCCGGCATGGTGCAGCAACTCTTCGACCACATGCTGCCGCGCGGGCAAGCCGACCGGACCGGCCAGCAACAGAACCTGGAGCGCCTGCTCGCCGAGCACGGCTTCGACCCGGTCCACCACGAACGCATTCAAACCGACCTACGCGCCAGCCGGATTGGCCTGGCCCAGAACCGTCTGCCGGCCAACAGCCAGATCGAAGACCCCGGCCCGGAGGCCGTCTTCGACGCCACCGGCAAGTTGTCGCGCCGCTATCTGGAGACCGGCCGCGCGGCGCTGGCCGATGGGGCCGTCGCGGTGGTCACCCTGGCGGGTGGTCTGGGCAGCCGATGGACCAAAGGCGCCGGAGTGGTGAAAGCCCTCAACCCGTTTTGCCTTCTGGGCGGCCGCCGCCGGAGCTTCCTGGAGCTCCACCTGGCCAAGAGCCTGCGCGTGGGCCGGGAGACCGGCGCATTGCCGCCGCACGTCATCACCACCAGCTATCTGACTCACCAGGCCATCGAAAGCTATCTGCGCGCCGAACAGAATTATGGGTATCCCGGTCCGCTGCTGCTTTCGGCGGGCGCCGCGATCGGCCTGCGGATGGTTCCCACGGAGCGCAACTTGCGCTTCATCTGGGAGGAAACGCCGCAGCAAATTCTGGACGAGCAAGCCCAGAAAGTGCGCGAAAGCCTGCATGCCACCTTGATCGCGTGGGCCAGGCAGATGGGCGAGGGCAGCAACTACACCGACAATCTTCCCGTGCAGTGTCTCCACCCGGTCGGCCACTGGTACGAAATTCCGAATATGCTGCGCAACGGAACTCTGGCGGCGCTGCTGGCCGAGCGGCCGCGTTTGCAATACCTGATGCTTCACAATGTGGATACCGCCGGGGCGGACCTGGACGCGGCGCTGCTGGGCTTTCACATCGAACAGGACGCCGCGATGACGGTCGAGGTGATTGAGCGTCACATTGAGGATCGCGGCGGCGGACTTGCGGTGGTGGACGGCCGGCTGCGCCTGGTGGAAGGTCTGGCGCTGCCCAGCGAGGAAATCGAATCCCGGCTTTCCTACTACAACAGCGCCACGTATTGGATTGCGATCGACCCGTTGTTGAAGATCTTCGGCCTGAGCCGGGGAGACTTGGGCGACGCCGCGAAAGTGGCCGTGGCCATTCGCGACCTGGCCGCGCGCATGCCCACCTACATCACGCTGAAGGACGTAAAGAAGCGCTGGGGCAAAGGCCAGGAGGACGTTTTCCCGGTCGCGCAATTCGAGAAGCTGTGGGGCGACATGACCGCGCTGCCCGAATGGAAATGCCGTTTCGCACTGGTTCCGCGGGTGCGCGGACAGCAACTAAAGGAACCGGCGCAACTGGATGGCTGGCTGCGCGACGGCTCGGCGGCGCATGTGGAAGGGATCTGCGGATGGGGTTAAGATAGGCCGATTCCAACCTGTGGCGCAAGCCACCAGCTTGCAGAGTCGGCTGTCGAGCCGACTTGTCCAGGGCCGAGACGACTCTCGGCCCAGCGGGCGTGGCCGCCCGCGCCACCCTTCGGGTACAATCGAAAGAGAACCCATGGGCAAGACGATACATGTGGTCCCGTCCGGAAAAGGCTGGGCCGTGAGGGCAGTGGGAAACGGCGCTACGGGCGCGCTCTTCGCAACGCAGAAGGACGCAGTCGCCAGCGCTCGTTCTCTTGTCAGGAAGAGCGCCGCGGGACAGGTCGTAATCCACGGGAAGACCGGCCGCATTGCGGTAACCGAAGTACACGGTCTCCCGAAAATCGAGAAGTCGCCCGTGAAGAGCAGCTTAGGCAGGGAGAACATCGAAAGAGCGGTTTCCAAACTGGTCCTGGAGCGCCTTGCTTCCGTTTGAAGACTAATTTGGCGCCGACTCCAATCCGCCGCAATCACGTTTTCATCAACTGCCCGTTCGACGCAGCCTACAAACCGATTTTCGACGCGATCGTCTTCGCAATTCGCGGCTTAGGCTTCCTGGCCCGCTCCGCACTTGAGATTGACGATAGCGCTGAGTTCCGATTAGCCAAGATCGAGCGAATCGTCGAGGAATGCCGCTATGGCATACACGATATTTCCAACGTCGCGCCGGATGCCAACACCGGACTACCGCGTTTCAACATGCCGCTCGAACTCGGACTGTTCCTCGGCTGCAAACGGTTTGGAAACGAGCGCCAACGTCAGAAGGTGTGTATCATTCTCGATAGCGAACCTTATCGTTACCGGCAGTACATTTCAGATATCGCCGGGCAGGATATCCATTCCCACGGCGGTAAGCCCGAAGAGGCAATCGTCCAGGTCAGAAACTGGCTGGCCGCCGCATCTAAGCGCAAACTCCTGCCGGGAGGCGCCGAAATCGTCGAGCGGTACAACCGGTTTCTGACCGACCTCCCTGCGCTCTGCGCGACGCTGCGCCGGCAACGCGAAGCCCTTACCTTCGGCGACCTTTCGGAGACGATCGAGATTTGGCTCCAGGCAAATCGCTAACCGCGTCCCTTCAGTTGTACTGTCTCCGCACGTTGGGGCGTTCCGGCCGCGATTCCACCGGCTCGCGTTTCTTCTCCTCCGCGGTGAAGCCCCTCTCTTCGCTGCGGCTGATGCGGCGATGCGCGTAAAGGCCTTCCAGGATGAACTCGGCTGCGGACGCGCGCACTGCGTCCGGCTCATTGGCGCTCAGGCCCAGGGCCTTGGTCTTTTCCATCAGGCCCTGAATCCCCGCGAGTTCCGTCACCATGGCGGCCGAATCCACGTTCTCATCGAGTTTCAATGAGCCGCCCAGGTCGAACCACTGGATGATGTTCGCCACGTTGGCGCCTTCGAAATACTGGCTGTAAACGCGGCCTACCGCCGCGCGGATTAACTCGCGCGCCACCGCGTCGCCGCCCTTCAGCTCGCCCTCGTACTCCAGTTCCAGTTTTCCGGTGATGGCCGGCAGGGCGGAGTAAAGATCCACAATGCGCGGCGCGGCCACCTGCTCGCGCGCCTTCAGCGCCCGCCGCTCGGCATTGGAAACCACGTTTTCGAGCGCCGAGATGGGCAGCCGTTGCGACACGCCCGAACGCTTGTCGATACGCTTATCCTCGCGGGCCAGGAAGGTCAGTTGCTCCACCGTCCGCCGGATGTACGGCGGAATGCGCACCTCCACCGGCGACTGGCGTTCCACCCACGCCTCTTGCCCGGTGATGGCGATGCCGTGTTCGAGCGTGGCGGGGTAATGCGTGCGGATCTCGCTGCCGATGCGGTCCTTGAGCGGCGTGACAATCTTGCCGCGGGCCGTATAGTCTTCCGGATTCGCGGTGAATATCAGCGCCAGGTCGAGCGGCAGGCGAATCGGGTATCCCTTAATCTGCACGTCGCCTTCCTGCATGATGTTGAAGAGGCCCACCTGAATTTTCCCGGCCAGGTCGGGCAGTTCGTTGATGGCGAAGATGCCGCGATTGGAGCGCGGCAGCAGGCCATAGTGCACGGTCAGCTCGTCGGAAATGTCTTGGCCGCGGCGGGCGGCCTTAATGGGATCGATATCGCCAATCATGTCGGCGATGGTGACGTCGGGCGTGGCCAGCTTCTCGACGTACCGCTGGTCGCGGCGCAGCCACGCGATGGGCGTATCGTCGCCCTGTTCCGCCAGCAGCTCACGGCAGCGCCGGCAGATGGGCCGGTAAGGGTTGTCGTGGATCTCGCAGCCATCCACGTAGGGGAGGTTTTCGTCGAGCAGCGCCGTCAGCATGCGCATAAGGCGCGTCTTGGCCTGCCCGCGCAATCCCAACAGAATGAAATTGTGTCGGGAGAGAACGGCGTTGACAATCTGCGGGGCTACGGTATCCTCATACCCCACAATGCCAGGGAATAGCGCCTCTCCGCGCTGCAGCCCGCAAATCAGGTTGTTCCTGAGCTCGTCCTTGACGGACCGGTTGCCGATTCTAGCCTCGGAAAACGAACTTTCGCGCAAAGACCCCAGCGTCGTTGGTAATGGAACGGCCTTAGAAGGCATTTCCCCCCCCTCTATGACCGCGATTGTACCACTGCGGTTCGGCGCCGATCCCCGCCGGCCGTGCTCATCAGTACTTCTTCAGGTCTTCGAGCAGCGCGTTGATGCCATTTCTGCGGTACAGATCGGAGAGCCGCTGTTCCTCCGGCGATGGCGCCAGCAGCCGCAGCAAGCCGTCGCTCTCCAGGCTCTGCCGGCTGGGGATCCAGATTTCGCCGTTCTCGAACTCCACCTGGCTGACGAACCCGGTCATGCCCTGGACTTTCACCGGCTGCCCGTTGCGCGTGAACCGCAGCGTGGTGTCCTGCATGACTTGCGCCGTGCGCGACGGACGCAGCATCAGGCCCGGGTCGGTGGCCGGCAGGGAAGCGGCCAGGTACTGCTGGCCGGCGGGGTCTGTCACCAGCCATCCGAGTTCGAAATACTTCACGGGCTTACTCGAGTTGTTCTGAACCTGGACCCGCGGCGCGCGGGCCTCATTGCCGGAGATCTGCGCGGAGCCGTCCAGAGGCGTGAGCGGGGAATCGGGGAACTTCAAAAAAGCGAAGTTGGCCGTACTCTCCTGCAACGGGATGGCGCCGGAAGCCACCGAGGGACCGCCGCGCATCACCAGCGCATCCAGGCGCGGGCGTTGGGACTGGCGCACCAGACTGTCCAGAACCGCGGATTGCAGACCGGCCACGCCACTCTGCGCCAGCGCGCGCTTGAAGTACTCGCGGTCGCGACGGGCTTCCAACTCCTCGCCCTTCATGGTGCGTTCGGAGTTCAGCCGGTTGGGGCCGTAAAACGAAAGGTCCTGGAACAGCACGCCGTCCAGGTTCACTTCGACCAGCGGACCGTTGACGGCTTGCGTCGGCCGCATCAGTTGCATCTCGATCCGCACCGGGAAGGATTCGCCCGGTCCCACGTGCAGGCTGGGATACGTCACCGAGCCTTTGCCGCCCACGGCCACTTCCTGCGACACCACCCGCAAGGTCACGCCGTGAATCTGCTTGGAGCCGCTCACATTGCGCAGTTGCATGGACAGATGCAAATCGATCACCATAGCCGCCCCGCGCGGCGTCACGCGGGATTGATCCGTCATGGAGCCGGAAAACAGCACCGGCGAATCGTCCGGGAACTTGATGCTGATGGACCCGCTCGGCAGCGGATAACCCTGCGCCATGAGGGCCGCCGCGCCCGCCAATCCCAAGACCGCCAGCGGTCCTAAAGTTCTAATACGCATAAACGGTCGTCTCCGTCACGTAGCCAGTTTCGGAATCTACGTTTTGGGCCCTCATGGAACCTTGCGCGCCGGCGGTATAGTTCACATCCTTCGCGCCGTTGTCCAGCAACCCCAGCGCGCCGTTTCCTTCCCGCACTTGAATGCCGCCATTCGCGGTAGTCTGCAATTCCACGCCTTGAAACCCCGTCTTGGCCATCCGCGGCGAGCCATGCTGCAGAGCCAACCCGGCCGCTACCACTACCACCGCGCTGGCGAACGCCACGGCCGCGCGGGTCCAGGCGAACGGCGCCGTCTCGCGCCGCGGCGCATCGCCCGCCGCCAGCCCGAGCCGTATATTCGCTTTCATCTCGGCCGCCAGGCGGTTCCAGGGGACTTCGGGAACGGGGGACAACTCCGGGAGAATGCCACGCACGGCGTCGAACGCGGCGATTTCCGCCCGGCATGCCTCGCATTTCGCCAGATGGCGGCCGGTGCGCCAGCGCGCCAGCGGGCCGAGGTCTTCGCCCGCGTGCAATGCCAGCGTGGCTCGATTGGGATGCTTCATCTTCCTACCGCTTCCTATTCTCCACGTATCGCCGGAACTTGATGCGGGCGTTCGCAATGTGCGACCGCACCGTAGCCTTCGAGCAGTTCAGCCGTTCGGCCACCTCTTCCGCCGGCAAGCCTTCCACGTCGCGCAGTATGAGCGCGGCCCGCTCCCGCGCGGTGAGAAGGCGCAAACCGTCTTCCAGGTAATCCCGCTGTTCGGACCGCAGCAGGATATCCTCTGGACTTTCCGCGTGGCTGACCGGCGCCTCGTCGATTTCGCAGAACGTCACCCGGCCGCTGCGCCGCAGGAAATCGATCGCCGTATTCGTAGCGATCCGCGACAGCCAATGCGCGGCCTTAGCCTCGTCCTTGACCTGATCCTGCCGTTCGAGCGCCTTGATAAATGCCTCCTGCGTGAGGTCCTGGGCATCCGCGACGCTACCGACCATGCGGTAAATCTGCACGAAAATTCGCCGTAAGTTATCGGAAACAAAGCGATTCTGTCGCTCCATGAGCTCCAGGCCGGGCTCGGTGACTTCGCTCATGCGCCAGCAAACGGCAGTTTCCACAGGCTCTATAGCTCTATAGAGGATGACGCTAAAACCCGGAAAACGTGGAATCGAAAGCGGCGGGGCCGCTGAGAGCCATTCTATCGCGTGCGCTGTGACACAACCCGCTCAGGGAAGCGTTCCTGCCCAGGCTTCAGATGGGCCCTTGTTCGCGGCGAATCCGTGCGAGGAAGACCGCCGGGGTCGGGATGGCTACGCCCCGGAATGGGTGAAGAGCCAGCAAGTCGTTATCGCCGCAGGTCGGCGCCACGACAACCACGGCGCAAGACACGGCGGACCAGGCGAGCGCGCTCGGGATTCTTGTTTACCTGGTCGTATTGGATTGCGAGGAGTATGCGCGCCACCCGTTTGCGTATACGGTTAACAATGATGGATCTCTGACTGGCGTCGGTGTGCCATTATGGATGGCCAGGTTCGGAGACGTGGGCACGCTAACGGGCGGTCAGGCCTTTTACCCATCCCGAATCGACGTCGGGGTGGTGAACCAGATTCTCGAGCAGATTCGGAATTTGGGTCTTTCCCAATACGCCGTCGGTTTCGCACCGTCGCCGTCAGGGAAGCCGCGAAAGCACGACCTGGAGATCAAGCTCAAGTCGAAATCCGCCGGCAAGCTGGTGGGCGGCAAGAGAACGGCGGTGTACTGAGCCCAGGATCGGCCGGAGGTTGGTACGGTGGCTCAATTCGGGCGCATTTTGACGCTTATCCTGTCCGCAGCTTGTTTGTTTTTTGGACGGATCAATCGGAAAAACTCCGCAAGGGGGCCGTATCCTGGGATGGCCTTGGCGGTAATATCAGGGGGGATGACTTTCCGAACAAAGCTGTGCGGACTCGGCGCCGCTCTTTTCCCATCGCTGCTGATGGCGGCTGCTCTGACCGTCACCGTCAAAGACCCCAGCGGCGCGATGGTCGGTGGCGCCGCGGTCACCGTCACGCCGCCCCGCGGCCCCGCGCTGCCGCAAAAGCAGACCGACGTGCAGGGCCGCGCCGTATTCGATGGGCTTTCCGCCGGCGCCTACCGCGTCTCCGTGGCCAAACAGAGCTTCGATGAGTACAAAGGGCAGGTCACGGTCGGCGCACAACCGGCTACGCTCGTCGTCTCACTCAAACTCAGCACGCTCACCACATCGGTGAAGGTCTCCGGCGGCCGGTCGCCGCTCGCCAATTCCGACCCCAACTACATCGCCCTGCGCAACAGCAAACTCGGCCAGGTCCGGCAGGTTGAAAACTTCACCCTGACGCGCGACGCCGGCACGTTCACCTTCCGGTCCGGATCGTTCAGCTTCGAACCCGCCGTGATGGGCCACCTCACCGTCGCCGCGTTTGTCGGCGAGGGCAACTTCCATCTCAAACCCGCCTCCAACCTGGCCGCTCAGCACCTTCACAGAATGACGGGCGCCGATGAAGTCAGCGAGGACTTCACAGCCCTTGTCATCTACTTCACCGACTCCACCGCCGACGAAATCAAGGAGCACTCCGAGGAAGCCGATGAGTCCGCCCAAAAACAGCAGCAGGCGCTGAAGCGCGTCAACGCCATTCTCCAGACGCGCCGCGTCCAGCAAGTCCCTCTCATTAGCACCTCAAGCAGAGGCCTGGCCCCTGCTGTCGTGTCCCATCCGCTGACCCAACTCGAACGGCTCCTCAACTATCAGGACATCCCCAACTACGACGCCGAAGTTCTCACCGAGCTTTACAACAACGAGAAGCCCGGCTCTTTCCGCGCGTTCATCCACGGAAAGAAGCACGCGGACTTGCGCTTCCTGCTCAATCCGCATGGAGCGCTGCCCGTTCTGCAAACGCCCGAAGAAGTCGCCCTGCTGAACTTCGATCCGGCCAGCAACGCCACGCCCTCGCATGACAGCGACGGCCTTTGGTATCTCTCCCACACAGTCGCCGAAGTCGAGGCCGGCCGCGACAGCTCCACCGAGGAAAAACGCCTGATCGCCCCCGACCACTACAAAATCGACTCATTCATCCGCGGCGAAAACCTGCTTGGCAACCGCCCCGACCTTCAGGTGGTCTGCGCCATGCGCTTCCACGCGCTTCAGGACGGCGTACGGATGGTCAAGTTCGACCTGGTACCCGACCTTCAGGTCCAGCGCCTGACCTTCAACAAAGCGGAAATCCCCTTCGTTCAGGAATCCCGCGGGCACGACGGCTCCTTCTACCTCCAAATGCCGGAACCCCTCATGACCGGGCGCAGCTACGATATCGCCTTCGAATATAAGGGCGGCGAAATTCTGCAGAGCGACGTACCCGGCGGCGTGCCTCTGCGCCGGGTGTGGTACCCGACTCCTTCCGGCCCCGCCAGCCGCGCCACCTACGACCTCACCTTCCATATTCCGCGCGCCGATATCATTGTGGCCGTCGGCAAACTCGTAAGCCAGTCGCGCGAGGAGGGCTACAACGTATCCGAGTGGGTAACCGATGTACCCATCGAGCAGGCCGTGTTCCGCTTGCCCGGACGACAGGGCTATCCCGAAATCCACACCGGAACCGACGAAACTACCGGCACGCCGATGACCGTGTACACCGCCTTCTTCGCCCTGAACGGACCGACGGCGCCGTCGCCGCGCTCCATCCTCGACCAAACCGGCCAGTTGCTCCGTTTGTTCGGCAGTTGGTTCGGCACGACGCCTTACGGCCACCTGTCGGTGGTCGAGGGTATGGGCGGTTCTCTCCCGGGCCTGATCTTCGCCTCGCCCATGGCTCTCGCCGGGTCCTCAGCTGTGGAGGCGCCCCTGGGCTTTCGCAACATGATCGACGAATCCTACCCGGGCCTCGTCGCCCGCCAGTGGTGGGGCAACCTGCTCACCCCGGCTACCTTTCACGATGACTGGCTGACGGCGGGCCTTGTGAACTTCTCCGACAGCCTGTTCGACACAGCCGCCAACAACGGCGAGTACGGGGATCACTGGACCCAGGCCCGGGACGCGCTGCTCCGCGCAAGCAGAGTGGGCCCTCCCGTGAATCCCGCCGGCCCCGTATGGATGGGCATGCTGAACGACACCGCCGTGACGCCGAACGCCAGCTACGCGCTGAATAACAACAAGGGCGGATACGTCATGCAGATGCTTCGCGCCATGATGTGGGACCCGCAATCCGGTGACCGGGATTTCCAGACCATGATCCGGGAATTCATCGCCCGCTTCGCCAATCGTTCGGTCTCGACCGGGGACTTCCAATCCGTCGTCGAAAAGCACATGAAAGGCGCTATGGATCTCGGCGGCAACCACCGCATGGACTGGTTCTTCCGCGAATGGCTCTACACCACGGACGTCCCGAATTATCGTCTGGAGTATTCTATGCAGCCAAACGAAAAGGGCGGCGCGCTTGTCACTGCCAGACTCACTCAGAGCAACGTCTCACCCGATTTCCGAATGCCCGTGCCTGTCTTCGGCGAGTTCTCCAGCGGCGTGCAGCGGATCGGCGTCGCCGCCATGTGGGGCAACACGACGCGCGAGTTTCGGGTGGCCCTTTCCGCCCGGCCGAAGCGCATCCTGCTCAACATCAACCACGACATCCTCAGCGCCGCGGATGAAGCGGCCCTCATGAAGGCCCAGTGAACCAGCCCCCGACCTCCTTCATCCGGTCCCGCATTTCCGGCGGCCAATCATAGTCCTTACGATTCGCCGGAAAACGGCACTCTCTTCGGAGGCGATTTTGGGCAAATGCCCAAATCCGATCCCCTAACGCACTGATTCTAAATGGCGCGCCCTCTGATTTTGGGCAAAAATGCCCAAATCGGCCGGTCCGTTCCGGTAGCAGCGCGTGTCTTACCTTGCCAGCGCCACGTGGCCGGCGCTGGGAGATTCCGGGGCGGGGTGGTCGGTACGGACCCGCGCGGCCACTACCAGCGCCGCCAGGTAGAACATGCCGCCGATGATCAGCGTCTGGACCAAGCCAAGGTAGATGGATAAGACCAACGCTCCCACCGATCCCAGGACGCTAGATGCGGCGTTCAGCGACCAGGCCCAGCGAACCGACGGCGCGTGCCACTCCTCCAGACGCTTCAAAGCCGTCGGAAAGGGCATCCCCATTACGAAGCCAAGCGGCGCGATCAGTCCCACGGTAATGGCCATCTTTAGCGGAAGGGGCAGCCCCACCAGGGACGTCAGCAAGGACGAGACCACCACTGCCAGCAGAGAGGCCAGCAGCGCCACGCATCCCAGCGCTTTGATGAGGCGGCCTTCACTGCGGTCCAGCACGCGACGGCTGAGGGCGCTCCCCAACCCGCTCGAAACCAGCATGGAGAAGATCACCACGGTGAGCGCGTAGGTGGGGTGGCCGAGGAAAAGTACGAACTTCTGGATCAACCCGACTTCGATCAGAATGTAGCCGGCCCCGATGAACATGAAGTATAAAAGGAACCCGCGCACGCCGGACTGGCGCGGCAGGCGCGTCCCCAGGAGGACGGGCGGCAGCGCGAGAATCAGGGCGGTGGCCACCAAGCTAAGGGCCATCAGGCCGAACAGCAGCGGCACGGCCCGCATAACCTTGAAGTCGGCTGTGTCGTGCGAAGCCGTCATCATATACCGCCAGAGGTCGCGCGTCTGCACGGTGTAGAAGAAGAAGGGGCGATTGTCGCTGATGGGCGTGATGTCGAAGACGTAATCGCGCTCGTACTTCTCGGGGTCGGGGCTGGTGAGCAGGTCGGTGAACTGGTTGTGAATGCCCGCGCCGGGGAGGTACACGGTCTGCATGTGGCTGAGCGCGGCGCGCGCGCGGTCCAGGTCGGCCGGGTTGAAGGGCTTGCGCGAGATCAACACGGTATCCTTGGCGCCCCAGCCTTCCGTGGAACCGTCGCGGCCGACGACGATATGGCGCCACGGGTCCTTTTCGCCCAATTGTCCGAGGGCTTCAATGGCCAGCGAGATCAGGCGCAGGGATTCGCGCGGCGGATCGAGCCCCCAGCGCGTGAAGACCACCATGCCGTCGTCGGTGAGGTGCGAAAGGTAGTCGCGGAAGGCGTCGGTGGTATAGAGGCTGTTCTCGGAGAGCGCGAAGGCGCCGGCCGCGGTGGAGGCCCAGGTATCGACGAGGGTGGCCTGGATGACCTGGAATCGATCGGTGCTGCGGCGGACGAAACTGCGGCCGTCTTCGACGTAAATGTGGACATCGGGACGGAGGTAGAGATAGTTGCTGCGCTCGGGAAAGCGCTCGCGCATGATGGTGGTGGCGATGATGGGGTTGATCTCGACGCCGGTGACGTCGTGGCTGCCGGACGCCAGCGCGCGGGCGACGTCCCAGCCGCCGCCGGGTCCGATGACGAGGGTTTTTGCGCCGGGGCGAATGTTGTAGGGCAAGGACGGACCGTGCTCGACCAGATCCTGGCGCTGCTGGGGGGTCAGATGGTCGAAATCGAAGTCGGCGATGCCGGTGGCGGCGTCGGCGTCGATGCGGATATCGTCGCGGCCCTCGGAGTCAATGCGGGCCACGCCGATGCGCGAAAAGCTGTTCCATTTCTGGAAAAACTCGGTGGCGATGGTCTGGCCCTTAGCGCGGCGGATGTCGACAATGGGGCGGCCGTGCCGGTTGTAGGTGAGGAAGGCAACCAGAATCAGAGCCAGCGCGACGCAGGCGGCGCGGCCCTTGACCGATCCGGCCATGCTATACCAGATGGCGCCGGCGGTGGCGTAGACGATGGCGGCGGCGATGACGGTATTGGGGCCGCCGAAGTTATCGAGCAGGGGAATGAGCAGCAGGCAGCCGCCGGCGGCGCCTAGCAGATCGAAGAAATAGACGCGGTTGACGCGCTCAATGGTTTCGGAAATAGCGAGGGAGACAACCGTGCCGGCGATGAAGAAAGGCAGAGCCGTGGTGAAGTAGACGAGGGCGTAATCCCAGTTCGACGGGTAGTTTGGCTGCGCCAGAATCCCCCACAGTGCGCCCACCACCAGAATGCCGTTGAGGGCGCTGAGACGGCCCATATAAGTAAAGACCGACCCTTTCCAGCCGGCGACGACGTAGGAAAACACGCCGCCCGTACCCAGGCCGAAGAGGGCGATGGAAATGGCCAGAAAGGCGAAGTGGTAATAGAAAACCACGGAGAAGATCCGAGTGAGCGACAGCTCGAGCAGGAGGGTCGCCATGGTGGTCAAGGCCAGGCAGAAATAGACCTGAGGCCAATAGGTAGCTGACTGTTTCACGCGGTTCAAATCCTATGGTAGTGGGTTGCGGGCGGTTTCTCAATGCGCAGCCCGGCGGCAGGGGCGCGCGGTGGGGTCAGACCCACTCTAAGGCGCCCTTCTTATATGCCCAGATATAGCCCACGGCCAGGACGCCCAGGAACACGGCCACTTCCGCCACGCCGAACCATCCGAACACCTTATAGCGGACCGCCCAGGGGAAGAGGAAAATAGTCTCGACGTCGAAGATTACAAAGAGGATGGCGACGATAAAGAAGCGGACGGTGTAACGGCCGCGCGAATCGGATGCCGCTTTGATGCCGCATTCGTAGGCTTCGAGTTTGGCGAGAAACGGGGCCGACGGGCGGATGAGCTTGGCAATCACAATCGCGACGACCGGAAAGAGCATTGCGATCACGAGGAATATGAGGATTGGAATATACTCGTGCGGCATTGCAACACTATAACACGCAGGCGGGACGGCGAGTTCGCTTGCGGGCGCTTAACCCAAGGTGGGGATTCAGCATCTCAAGGCGGGCCGTTGGCAGGCGAAAGCGCCTGCCCCACCGGATGGCCCGGAGGTACAATGGCTGTCCGTAAGCGGGAGAGCGCCGAAATGAGAATGCTCGGCACAGCGAAGGTGGTTGGTTTGACGGCCTTGGCCGCCGCGATCTTAGGGGTCTGGGCCCTTCCGGCGCAGAACGCGGGAGACCCTTTGCAACAGGGCTTCCAGAATCCGCCGGAGAGCGCCAGGCCGCGCGTCTGGTGGCATTGGATGAACGGCAACATCACCAAGGAAGGGATCAAGGAAGACCTGGAGTGGATGAAGCGCGTGGGCATCGGCGGCATGCAGAACTTCGATGCGGCGCTCAACACCCCGCAAATCGTCGAGAAGCGGCTGGTCTACATGACGCCCGAGTGGAAGGACGCGTTCAAGTACGCCACTACGCTGGCGGACCAGTTGGGGCTAGAGATGGCCATTGCGGGGTCGCCCGGATGGAGTGAAAGCGGCGGGCCGTGGGTGCCTCCCGCGCAGGCGATGAAGAAGGTGGTATGGAGCGAGACGCGCGTGGAAGGCGGGAGGCCATTCACCGGGACGCTGCCGAAGCCGCCCTCGGCCACGGGACCGTTCCAGAACATCGCCACCGGGGGACGCGGCGGCGCGCCTCCGCCGGAATACTACGCCGATTCGGCGGTGGTGGCGTACCGCGCGCCCTCTGACGACGTACCGCTGGCGGAGTTGCAGCCCAAGGTGACTTCGAGCGGCGGCGCGTTCGATCTGGCCGCGCTCACGGATGGCGACCTGCTTAAGGCCACCGCGCTGCCGGCCGCGCCGGTTGGCGAGAAGGCTTGGATCCAGTTCGAATTCCCGAAGCCGCAAACCATTCAGGGTCTTACCATGGTGGCGGGCGGCGGACGGGGCGGACGCGGCGGGGACCAGGCGTTCGAAGCCAGCGAGAACGGTCAGGACTATCGGGTCGTGGCCTCGATTCCCGGCGGCGGGACGGCCGAGCGGAGCATCGCATTTGCGCCGGTCACGGCGAAGCTTTTCCGCGTCACTTTCCGGACTCCGGAGCCGGTGGCCGGACGGGGCGGACGCGGACCCGGTGCGCCGCCTGCCGGAAACGCCCCCGCGGCGCCCACCGGCACGCAGATCGCCGAGTTGGTGCTGCGTCCGGCCGCGGTGGTGAACCGCTTCGAGGATAAAGCCGCTTTCGCGGCCACCACCGACCTCTACACTATGGCCACTCCCCCGGTCCGGGATGCCGTCGCCAAAGCCGACGTGGTGGATCTGACCTCCAAGATGCGCCCGGATGGCACGCTCGATTGGACGCCGCCGGCCGGCCGCTGGGTAGTGTTGCGCCTGGGCTGCTCCCTTACCGGCCATACGAATGGCCCGGCATCCGCCGAAGCCACGGGGCTTGAGGTGGATAAGCTGAGCCGCGCCTTCGTCAAGACCTATTTCAATACCTATCTGGACAAATACAAGGACACGGTCGGCCCGCTGATGGGCAAGCGCGGACTGGAGTACGTGATCACCGATAGTTGGGAGGCAGGCACAGAGAACTGGACCGACGATATGATCGCGGAGTTCACCAGGCGGCGCGGCTATGACATGCGCCCGTGGCTGCCGGTCCTCACGGGCCGCGTGGTGGAGAGCGCCGAGGCCAGCGACCGTTTTCTGTGGGACTTCCGGCGAACCATCGCCGACATGACGGCGGAGAACCACTACGACCAGCTCACCGACATTCTGAAAGAGCGCGGGATGGCGCGGTACAGCGAGTCGCATGAATCCGGCCGCGCGTTCATCGCCGATGGCATGGAGGTCAAGCGGGCCGCCGCCATTCCCATGAGCGCCATGTGGACCCAGTTGCCCGGCGTGAACAACGAACAGTATGGGTATAACGCGGATATTCGGGAATCGGCTTCGGTGGCGCATATTTATGGCCAGAACCTGGTAGCCGCGGAATCCCTGACGGCCTCAAGCGGCGCGTGGAGCTGGTCGCCGGAGACGCTGAAGCCGACGGCCGATAAAGAGCTGGCCATGGGCCTGAACCGCTTTGTGATTCATACCTCCGTGCACCAGCCGGTGGACGATAAGATCCCGGGTCTGGGCCTGGGACCCTACGGCCAGTGGTTCACCCGGCATGAAACCTGGGCGGAGCTGGCCAAGCCCTGGACCACCTACCTGGCGCGCAGCTCCTACATGCTGCAACAGGGCAAGTTCGCGGCCGACGTGGTCTACTTCTACGGCGAGGATTCCAACCTTACGGCCCTGTTCCGGGCCAGTTCGCCGCCGGTGCCTGACGGCTATAATTTCGACTACATCAATGCCGATGCGCTGACGCACCTGCTGGCCGTGCAGGACGGGCGCCTCACCACTCCGAGCGGCATGAGCTACCGCGTGCTGGCGCTCGACGCCAACAGCCGGCACATGTCACTGCCGGTGCTGAAGAAGATCCGCGACCTGGTGAACGCGGGCGCCGTGGCGGTGGGACCGAAGCCCACGGACAGCCCCAGCCTGAGCGACGACCAGGCGGAGTTTCAGACCATCGCCGACCAGGTGTTCGGTTCGGGAACGGGCGAACACGCTTACGGCAAGGGCAAGGTCTACGTGGGGCAGACGCTGGCCGAAGCTTTGCCGGCGCTCGCAATCAAGCCCGATTTCGAATACACCAAGCCGCACAACGATACGAACGTGTTGTTCGTGCATCGCAAGCTGCCCACGGGCGACGTGTATTGGGTAGATAACCGCAACAATCGCGAGGAGAGCGTGGAGGCGACCTTCCGTGTGCAGGGGAAGGCCGCGGAACTGTGGCATGCCGATACGGGCAAGATAGAGCCGGCATCTTATCGGATCGCGGATGGACGCACCACCGTGCCGCTCGATCTGGATGCCTGGGGAGCGGTGTTCGTGGTGTTCCGCAAGGCCGCCGCCACGCCATCGCGCACCCTGCATAAACGGAGCGAAACGGAGGTCGCCACCGTGGAAGGCGCGTGGGACGTCGGCTTCCAGCCGGGGCGCGGGGCCCCGGCGAAAATCACGCTCGCCAAGCTGAGTTCGTGGAGCGATAACGCCGATGAAGGAGTGAAGTACTTCTCCGGCACGGGAACCTACACCAAGACCGTGCAAGCGCCGGCCGCCTGGTTCAAGACGGGGGCGCGGCTGTGGCTCGATCTGGGCGATGTGAAGAACCTGGCGCAGGTGTCGGTCAACGGCGCGTCTCTGGGCATTGTCTGGGAACCGCCGTTCCGGGTGGATGTGACCGGCGCCATGAAACCGGGGGCCAACGCGGTGGTGGTCAAGGTGACGAACCTGTGGGTGGACCGGCTGATCGGCGACCAGCAGCCCAACGTCGCGAAGAAGTACACGTATACCGCCCAGCAATTCTACCGGGCGGATTCGCCTTTGTTGCCCTCCGGGCTGCTGGGACCGGTACGGCTGGTGAGGATTCAGTAAGGGCCGGAGATGTACGGGCCGTCTGGCTTACCGGGCGGCCCTGGTCATGTAGTTGCCCAACCGTTTCACGATTGCCCGAGCCGCCCTGGCGCGGCCATGCGGTTGGAGCTGCGCAAAGAAGACCCCAAAGTCGCGGACTTCGGTCCTCCACACTTGGATGCCGCGATCGGCAGCGACGATCCTGGCCTGAATGAAATGGCCCGGCGACGTGGTGCGTGAACCCAGGTTTTGGTACGCAGCCGTCATCACGAAATCGGCTTGCTGCGCATCCGGAACCACCTGCACTGGCAGCCCCTGCCTGCCGATCTCGGCGGCGATGGAGCGGTCGAGGTGCCATTCCATGGGCGCAATGAAGAGTTTAGCCCCGGTCGGGAGGCTCCCGGAAATGGGCTGCTGGGCGTTTACCAGGCCCGCCAGCGTGAGGCACAAAACGAAGGTTGCGAACAGATGCCGCACAACAAACTCCCCCGGAAATCCCATTCAGGCTTCCCGAACGTATCGATCCAGGACCCCCGTTGGCTTCCTGGCTAGCACCGATTATATACCAAATCGCTCCAATTCGAGCCGTTTCTCTTAAATATGATAGGCTGAACGGCTGTGGGACCCTGCAAGAGGGTCATAAGGCTTAAGATCGCCCGATTTCCGGCGGATCGTGGCGCTGGCGGCCCCGCCCGAAGTCGAGAGCGTCTCGACCTTCGAATAGTCGGCTCGACAGCCGACTCCGCAAGCCTGGCGGCTTGCCCACGAATCTTAACGCCTGTGTCCAAAGAGGGTCGGACGCAGCGAACGGCTCCCGCTTTTCATCTGTGCTACTCTGAACGTTCCACGTGGCTCCAGCGTGTGTCAGCGAAGCGTTAGTCCTGCGTACCTACCCGCTACAGGAGGCCGACCTTGTCGTCAGCTTTCTCACACGGGACCAGGGGAAACTACGGGGCGTGGCCAAGCGGGCGCGGCGGTCGAAGAGTTCTTTTGGCGCGGGGCTGGAGCGGTTATCGCACGTGCGGATGGCGTATTTCCAGCGTGAAACGCGTGAACTGGTAAACCTGGATTCCTGCGAATTGATCCATTCCCAATTCGGCTTGGTTTCCGATTACTGGGCGGGCGTCGCTCTGGATTACTTCGCGGAGGTCAGCGAGCAGTTGCTGCCGGCCGCAGAGCCGAACGAGAGGTTTTTCCGCCTCCTGGTGGCCGTGCTGGAGTCTCTCCGGCCGGCGGGCGAGGAGGGAGACGCGGGCAGAGTGTGGCGCGCAGTGGCGTATTTTTCGCTCTGGGCGGTGAAGCTTTCCGGATGGCTGCCGGAGCTCGATGTGTGCCTTGGTTGCGGGAGTGTTTTAGACGGTCCGGAACGGGCGTTTTTCAGCCGCGGACGGGCGGGCCTGGTTTGCGGCTCCTGCCGGCCTTCGCTGCTGGGCGGCGGCAGTTGGGAGTTGAGCGTGGAATCGAGAACCATCGCCGGGGATATGTTGCGTAAACCAGTGGCGCAGTTGGCGGCGGCGAATTGGAGCCAGGCGAAAGCGGCCGACTTGCGCAGGTTTCTGGTGCAGCAGATCGAATCGCACGCGGAACGGCGACTGACGACGGCGGCCCTCATGGAGGAAGGGCTGGCGGCTTACTGATCGACTCATGCCATCATTTCAAGAGATTATCTTCAAGCTGAAGCAGTATTGGGCGGATCGCGGCTGCGTCATTCAGGAGCCTTACGACGTGGAGGTCGGGGCGGGCACCATGTGTCCCGAGACGTTCCTGCGCGTGCTTGGACCGAAACCCTACCGTGTCGCCTATGTGCAGCCTAGCCGGCGCCCGGCGGACGGCCGTTACGGCGACAATCCCAACCGGCTTTTCAAACACACCCAGCTCCAGGTTATCCTGAAGCCTTCGCCCGCCGATGTGATCGAGCAGTACCTGGGAAGCCTGGAGGCGATTGGCATCGATCTGCGCAAACACGATATCAAGTTCGAGGAAGACAACTGGGAAGCGCCCACGCTGGGCGCATGGGGCATTGGCTGGCAGGTGATGCTGGACGGCCTGGAGGTGACCCAGTTCACCTACTTTCAGCAGTGCGGCGGCATCGACCTGGATGTGGTTCCGGCCGAGCTGACGTACGGCCTGGAGCGGCTCACAGCTTTCCTCCAGGTGAAGGATAGCGTCTACGATATCGAATGGACTAAGGGCTTTTCCTACGGCGATGTGCGTTACGTGGACGAGTTGCAGTACTCGGTCTACAACTTCGAATTGGCGGGCATCGCGACGCTTTGGAAGCTCTTCGACCTGCATGAGGGCGAGGCTGCGCGGCTGATCGAGGCGTATGATCCGAAAGCGGCGGACAAGCGGCGTTTCCCGCTGCTGGCGGCGTACGACCAGGTGCTGAAGTGCTCCAACCTCTTTAATACGCTCGATTCGCGCGGCGCCATCAGCGTGACGGAGCGGGTGGGCGTGATCCAGCGGGTGCGGAAACTGGCGGTGGGAGTGGCGCAGGCATGGGCGGACCAGCAGGAGGCGCCAGTTCAATGAGCCTTCCACTCATGCTCGAAATCGGCACGGAGGAAATCCCCGACTGGATGATTCCGAGCGCGCTCGAGAGCTTGCGCCTGCTGTTTGAGAAGCTCGAGATCCCGCACGAATCGGTAGCCATGGACGCCACCCCGCGGCGCCTGGTATTGCGGGCCGAAGGGCTGCCGGAGCGGCAGGCGGATTCCGAAGAGCGCGTGCTGGGCCCGGCGAAATCGGCGCCGCCGCAGGCCGTGGCCGGCTTCGCGCGCAAGCAGGGTGTGAGCGTCGAGCAGCTCTCGACCGAGACCACCCCCAAGGGCGAATACTACGCGCTGGTCAAGAAGGTGAAGGGGCGCCGCACCATAGACATCCTGGCGGAGGCTCTGCCCGCGGCCATCCTGGGGATCTACTTCCCGAAGACCATGTACTGGACCGGCAAGACCGGCCCGCGCTTCATACGGCCCATCCGCTGGATTGTGGCGCTGCTGGGCGAGGAAACCGTGCCGTTCGAGATTGCCGGCGTGCGCGCGGGCAACCTTACCTGTGGCCACCGCCGCCTGGGCGCGCGGGAGATTGCCGTCACGACCGCCGATTACGTAGAGCGGCTGCGCGAGAATTACGTGATTCTCTCAGCCGAGGAGCGGCGCGGCAGGATTTCGAACGCGCTGGCGGCCATCCGCGTGAAGCCCGACCCGGCGCTGCTCGAAACCCTGGTCTACCTGACCGAGTATCCCACGCCGGTCACCGGAAGCTTCGACCCGCGATTTCTGGAATTGCCCGAGGAAGTGCTGATCACGGTGATGCGGCATCACCAGAAGTACTTTTCCGTGGAGGATGCCCAGGGCAAGCTTGCGCCGCAGTTCGTGGCGGTGATGAACATCGACGCGGATGCGGAGGGCATTGTCCGGCGGGGCAACGAGCGCGTGCTGCGGGCGCGCTTCAACGACGCGCGATTCTTCTGGGAGACGGACCAGAAGAAAAAGCTGGCGGAGCGGCTGCCGGATCTGGCGCACGTCACGTTTCAAGCCAAGCTGGGATCGTATTTGCAGAAGACCGAACGCATGGTGGAACTGGTGAAGCAACTCGGCGGCGACCCGCACGCCCAACGCGCCGCGGAGCTTCTGAAATGCGACCTGACTACCGAGCTGGTCAAGGAATTTACCGAATTGCAAGGCGTGGTAGGCGGCCTCTACGCGCGCGCGCAAGGCGAGCCCGAACCGGTGTGGCAGGCCATCTACGACCATTACAAGCCAGAGAGCATGGAGGACGCCATCCCGCGCGGGCGAACGGGCCAGATTGTGGCGCTGGCCGATAAGCTCGACACGCTGCGCGGCTGTTTCGGCGTGGGGCTGATTCCCACCGGCTCGCGCGACCCCTTCGCCCTGAGGCGCGCCGCGCAGGGGGTGGTGAAGATTGTGGTCGAAGGCAGAATGGAAATCGACCTCGCGCCGTATCTGGAAGAGGGTCGGGCATGCCCGACCCCTACGGGGGAAATGCGCCCCCGGCCCGAGCTTGAGCAGACCCACGCTCTCCGCGATTTTCTTCAGGACCGCACGCGGTATTACTTCAAGGATATTCGCGGCTTCAAGTACGACGAAGTGAACGCCGCGATGGCAGCCGGCTGGAGCCGCCTTCTGGATCTGGAAGCCCGCCTGGAGCGGATCCAGAACCTGCGCGCTTCGGCCGATTTCGAGCCGCTGGCCGCCAGTTTCAAGCGCATCAAGAATATTCTGGGACAGGCGGGTTTTGTGGGAGGGGAGCAGACCATCGACGAATCCCTTCTCGAACCGGGCCCGGAGAAGGACCTGTTCGAGGAATGCCGGCGGATTGCCGGACAGCCCATCGAAAACGCGATTGTCAGGCTGCGGCCCAAGGTGGACCTGTTCTTCGACAAGGTACTGGTAAACGCTCCGGATGCCCGTGTCCGGCGCAACCGTTTGACCCTGCTGCACACGCTATTGGCGGAATTTTCCTCGATAGCGGATTTTTCTGAAATCGTTACTAATTCATAGGAGCTAGGAGCAAAGCATGAAGAAGTTAGTCTACTCGTTCGGCAACGGAACCGCCGATGGCGACGGCAAGATGAAAGACGTTCTCGGCGGCAAAGGCGCCGGACTCGCCGAGATGTCCCGCGCAAAACTGCCGGTGCCTCCCGGTTTCACCATTTCCACCGAAGTTTGCAACATCTACTTCCAGAGCAACAACACCGTCCCGGCGGAGATCGACGGGCAGATGGTGGAGGCCCTCAAGACGTTGGAAGAACGGATGGGGCAGAAACTCGGAGACGTCGACAACCCGCTGTTGGTCAGCGTGCGTTCCGGCGCCAAGTTTTCCATGCCGGGCATGATGGACACCATCCTGAACCTGGGGCTGAACGATAAGACCGTTCTGGCGCTCGAAGCCAAGAGCGGGAATCCGCGCTTCGCCTACGACTGCTACCGCCGCTTCATCCAGATGTACGGCAACGTGGTGCTGGAGGTTTCCAAGCACGATTTCGACGAAGTCTTCGACGGCCAGAAGAAAAAGGCCAAGGCGAAGCTGGACACCGAACTGACGGCCGAGGACCTGAAGCAGGTCATCGTGGGCTACAAGAAACTGGTGGAGAAGAAGACCGGCAAGCCGTTCCCGCAGGACGCCATGACGCAGCTTAAGGGCGCGCGCGACGCGGTCTTCGGGTCTTGGTTCAACGACCGCGCCAAGCACTACCGCAAGATGAACCAGATTTCCGAATCGCTGGGCACCGCCGTCAACGTGCAGGCCATGGTATTCGGCAACATGGGCGTCACTTCCGCCACCGGCGTGGGCTTCACGCGCAATCCGGCCACCGGCGAGAAGGCATTCTACGGCGAGTTCCTGGAGAACGCGCAGGGCGAAGACGTGGTGGCCGGCATCCGCACCCCGCACCCCATCTCCGAGCTGCATACCTGGAACGCCGCGGTGTACGACCAGCTTCGCGAAATCACCAACATGCTGGAGCAGCACTACCGCGACATTCAGGATTTCGAGTTCACCATTCAGGACGGCAAGCTCTACATGCTGCAGACCCGCAACGGCAAGCGGACGGGTCCGGCGGCGGTTCGCATCGCGGTGGACATGGTCGGTGAGGGTTTGATCACCAAGGAAGAGGCCATTCTCCGGGTGGAACCGCAGCAACTCGACCAACTTCTGCACCCGGTGCTCGACCCGGCGTCGAAGAAGTCCCTGGTTCAGCTCGCCATCGGTCTGCCGGCGTCCCCTGGCGCGGCCGTCGGCCAAGTCACCTTTACGGCGAACGATGCCGTCGAGGCGTCGCAGAAAGCGCCCGTCATCCTGGTCCGCAAAGAGACCGTTCCGGACGACATTCAGGGCATGGAAGTGGCCAAGGGCATTCTCACTTCGCGCGGCGGCATGACCAGTCACGCGGCGGTGGTCTGCCGCGGCATGGGCATCCCGTGCGTGGCCGGCGCGGAATCCATCACGGTCAACGAAAGCAAGAAGGAAGTCAGCGTCACGGTGGGTGGAAAGACCATCACCCTCAAGGAAGGCGACTGGCTCTCGCTCGACGGCTCGACCGGTCAGGTTTTCGCCGGCAAGGCCAACACGCAGGACGCCGACCCGTCTTCGGGAGTACTCGCCTCCTTCATGAAATGGTCCGACGAGTTCCGCGGCAAGTTCGGCGTGCGCGCCAACGCGGATATCCCGCGCGACGCCAAGGCGGCCCGCAAGTTCGGGGCGGAAGGCATCGGCCTCTGCCGCACCGAGCACATGTTCTTCGCCGAAGACCGCATCGAGCACATGCAGGCCATGATTCTGGCCGAGGGCGAAAAGGCCCGCCGCAAGGCCCTGCAGAAGCTCCTCCCCATGCAGCGCAAGGATTTCGCCGGCCTGTTCGAAGCCATGGACGGCTTCCCGGTGGTGATCCGCACGCTCGATCCGCCGCTGCATGAATTCCTGCCCAAGCGCGAGGACCTTATGGTGGACGTCGCCATTCTGCCTTACGCCGACATCAAGAAGAAACGGGAGTTGGTGGCCAAGTACGTGAAGTTCGGCGCCGACGTGAAGAATCTCAAGACCATCATTCCCAGCCTGCTCAAGCGCGTGGAAGAACTGCATGAGTTCAACCCCATGCTGGGGCTTCGCGGCTGCCGTCTGGGCATTCTCTATCCCGAGATCACCGAGATGCAGGCGCGCGCCATCTTCGAGGCTGTCGTACAGGTGGCCAAGAAGGGCAAGAAGGTGATTCCCGAAGTGATGATTCCGCTTATCGGCGGCGTCAAGGAACTGGAGAACCAGGCGGAAATCGTCAAGAAGGTGGCCGACGAAGTCTTGGCTAAAGCCGGCATGAAGAGTCAGAAGTACATGGTCGGCACCATGATCGAGATTCCGCGCGCCGCGCTGACCGCGGACTCCGTGGCTAAGGTAGCCGAGTTCTTCAGCTTCGGCACCAACGACCTGACCCAGACTGCCATGGGCCTCTCCCGGGACGACTACACGAAGTTCCAGAAGGAATACCAGGAGAAGAAGATTTTCGCCGCCGACCCGTTCGCCGTTCTCGACCAGGAAGGCGTCGGGCAATTGGTGGAGATTGCCGTGGAGAAGGGCCGCAAGACGCGTCCCGATCTGGAAATCGGCATCTGCGGCGAGCACGGCGGCGAGCCGAGTTCGGTGCAGTTCTGCTACCGGGTGGGCATGAACTACGTTTCCTGCTCTCCGTACCGCGTACCGATCGCCCGTCTGGCAGCCGCGCAGGCCGCCATTTCGGGGGATAAGTCCGAGAGCCAGCGGACGGCTTAGTTGTAACCGTCGGGGCGGGCGAAGATGCGTCCGCCCCCCGCCCCGGAGGGTAGAATGGCAAATCGATCTAGCATGAAACTGGCCTCTGAAGCCTAAAGGCTGATCGTCGAGAGACTGCCTTACCCGGCGGGCAACTCGGCAAGGAGTATCACCCGCACCGTGCTCTTCTTCTGTCTGCGCGCGGCAGCGGCCAATCGCCTGTCGGCCGTGACGAGGGGGAGGTTTCGGCGGATCGCGAGGGCGACGTAGAGGCAGTCGTAAACTGGATGGCGCCATTCCAACGCCAGTTCCAGCGCCGCGTCCAGCAGTTCGCGGCTGGCTGTGAGGGTCACTGGCGCGTGCAGTAGAACTCCGAGGCGCGCGGCCGCCTCCTTGCGCGTCAGGTCGCCGATTCCCGCCTTCTTCCACAGAATGTTCGCGCATTCGACGAGCAACAGATCCGGCGCTTCCAGCCTGGCATCGGCCAGGGACCGCGCCGGGCCGCTATCTGGTTCATCGACAACCCACTTGACCGCGACGTTCGCGTCCACGACGGCTGCCGGGTCCCTCACCGCGCGTCCCTCATTTCGCGCAGCAAAGCGCCGCTCTCGGAGCGCTGCTTGCGGCCCGTGCGGCGGAGCGCGTCGGCTTGCGCCCAAAAGTCTGCCGGCGCGCCACCGAGAACGTCCGCGAGGATGAGCCGGTGTTCGGCTTCCGCCGACCGACCGTGCTTCGCGGCGCGGACGCGTAGAGACTGGACGACCTCCTCCGGGACGTTGCGAACCGTCAATTGAGCCATTGCTGCCTCCGTGCCTTCATTGTAGGCAATGGCAGCAATGAATGAAATTCGCGTTACCGCATCCTCAATCGCCAGATCACCGAGATGCAGGCGACCCACGTCTATGCAGCCAGGGGTCACCCGCCGCTTACCATTACGCTGAGGCTCTCAACGATGCGTTTCAGCGCCTCGGATTGTGCGTATAGTTCCGCGGCTGCCGATGCGCCTTCCTCCGCTTGCGCCGCCGTGCTCTGAGTCGTTTGACTCATTTGTGCGATCGCCGTAGCGATCTCCGCGATTCCGCGCACCTGCTCTTCGGATCCGCCCCGGATCTGCTCGGTCTCAACCTTCACCGATCGAGCGACCTTGTTATTGGCGTCCAGCGACACGCTCAAACGGTCCAGCGTGAGCGCGCTCTCACGGGATCGCATGAGCGACTCCTCAATCAGCCCGGAGGTTTCTTTGGCGGCATTCGCGGACCGGTGCGCCAGATTCCTGACCTCGTCGGCGACCACCGCGAACCCCATTCCGGACTCGCCGGCTCTAGCGGCCTCCACCGCGGCATTCAACGCCAGGATGTTCGTTTGAAACGCAATTTCGTCGATGATCTTAATTACCTTGGATACCTTTTCGCTCGACGCAGTCATGCCTGCAATGGCGGCAACCAGTTCCCGGTGCGCCGCAATGTTCGCATTGACCGTTGGAATCGCCTCACTCATCAATTGGGCGACTCTCCGCGACCGTTCGTTATTCTGCCGGGTAATCGCGCCGATCTCCTCGGCCGATGCGGAGGTCTCCTCGAGCGACGCCGCCTGCTCGGAGGAAGCTTGAGCGAGCGACTGGCCGGACGAGGAGATCTGAGCGGAGGCGGCGAAGAATTGTTCAACGGCGGATTCCATTTCAGACACGGCCGCGCCGATCAGCCGGGAGACCCTGCCGGCGAGGAAAGAAACGGCGAAGACTGTGCCCGCTAGCATCGCAAGACCGAACGGCGCAACGTAGAGCTGTATGGTTCGCACACTCGCGAACAGTTCCCGGTCCGGTATCGACGCGGCGACGGTCCAGGGCTTCTTCTGCGCGCGTTGGAAACGGCTGGTCTTGGCGATTCCCTCGTAGGTATAGCTCAAGGAACCGTTGCGCCGGTTCAGCATCTCACGGCCAAAATCGAGCGTACCGATATTGAGCGACATGATCTTGGCGGCATCCGGATGAGCCAGAACCATACCCGAAGCGTCGTACATAAACAAGTACCCGGTCCCCCGGATTTTATACTTGCTGACGAAACTGGCGGAGAAGTCCGACAGCTCAATGGGGGTTCCAAGAATACCGGCGATCCGGCTTCCGGCCCTTATGGGCGACGTGAGCAGCGCCACCGGCCTCCCTGTCGCCGGCGACTTCATCACGTCTCCGAGCCATAGCTCGCCTTCTTTGGCATGTTCGACGTTAGCCCGGAAGCCCTCCACCGATGTCAGGTCGAAGCCCACCGACTTGCCGCCAATGGAATCGAGAAACTCCTTCCCATTTGCGTCCGCAAGAAAGACGTTCTCGTAAAATGGCGACCGGCCCTGAATGCGGACCAGGTCCTGCTGGGCCTCGGCCAACTTGTGCCCGGCGCAGGCGGCGGTTAACGACGGCAATTCACCGATGTTGACCGCATCCCGCTCGCGGCTGGCGATCCACAGGTCCAGCTCTTCGGCGGTCTTGCTGACAATGCGATCCAACTCCTCGTCGGCTTGCGACCTCAACGCCCGGGACGAAACCAGGTAGACGCTGAGCATGAGCCCCAGGCTGGACGCGATGACCACGGCGGAGGTCCAAGCGGCGAATCTGCCGCGAAGCGAGAGGTTCCTGACCACTTTACGTCTCCTTGTCTTGCGCACGTTAGCTTGCAGCGCGGCGGCGCGAACACGGTTGTTCGGCTACCTTGAAGCGCTCAGCGAGGGGACTGGATCTCTCCGCGGCAGTCCAGCTAACCTCTTCGGGATATTGTGTTGGCTACAAGTGACAATATCTGCCAAAACGCCGTTAACTTGAGGCCCAATTTGCCGTGGGCCGACCTCCCGGCCCCACCGGGGTCCCCTGCTGTACCATATAGGTAACGGGATCTGTTCGCTTCACCTAACCATGCAGCCAACCACCGAGCCATTGCGAGACACGGCCATGACCACGCTCTCGAACGGCGTGCGGGTCATCACGGAAGCCATGCCGCACGTCCGCTCCGTGTCCATCGGCGTTTGGATCTGCGCCGGCTCGCGTCGGGAAACGCCTGCCCAGAACGGGCTCTCGCATTTCATCGAGCACATGCTGTTCAAGGGCACCACCAGCCGGTCCGCCGAAGATATCGCGCGGTCGGTGGATTCCATCGGCGGCAACCTGGATGCTTTCACCGCCAAGGAAATGGTGTGCTACACCACCAAGGTGCTGGACGAGCACGTCTCGCGGGCCTTCGAGGTGGTTGCCGACCTGGTGCTGCATCCGCGCTTCAACCAGGAGGATATCGAAAAGGAAAAGGGCGTCATTCTGGAAGAGATCAAGATGGAGGCGGACAGCCCGGACTCCATGGTCCATGAGATTTTCTCCTCCAACTTCTGGCGGGACCATCCCCTCGGCAAACCAATTCTGGGCACACGCGAGACGGTCAAGAGCTTCAACCGCCGCGCGATTGAGCGCTATTACGCGTCGGTCTACACGCCTTCCAACCTGGTGGTGACGGCTGCCGGGCATTTGACGCACGAACAGATGGTGGACCTGGTGCGGCGGTATTTCGAAACTCTGCCGCCGGGCGCGCCGCCGCCTCCGGACAGCGCGCCGGCCACGCACGCGCGCATCGACCTGCGCAACAAGAAGGCGCTCGAACAGGTGCACTTGTGTTTGGGAGTGCCATCCTACCCGCTGCCGCACGAAGCGCGGTTCGCATGTTACGTGCTCAATACGCTGCTGGGCGGAGGGATGAGTTCGCGTCTGTTCCAGAATATCCGCGAGCGCCAGGGGTTGGCGTACGCCGTCTTCTCTGAGTTGAGCCCCTATCGCGACACCGGCTGCCTCTCGATTTACGCGGGAACTTCGCGCCAGTCCGCCCGCAAGGTGGTGGCGTCGATCATGAACGAGTTCCGCCAGCTCAAGGAACAGCCCGTCAGCGAAGAAGAACTGCGCAGGGGCAAGGACTACCTCAAGGGATCGCTCATGCTGAGCCTGGAATCGAGCTCCAGCCGGATGGCGAACCTGGCGCGCCAGGAGATGTATTTCGGCCGCTTCTTCACGCTCGACGAAGTGGTAGCCAGCGTGGAAGCCGTGACCGCGGAAGCCATACAGGGCATCGCGCGGACCTTCTTCGACACCAGGCACATCGCCCTGACCGTGCTGGGCAACCTGGAGAACCTGCGGATAGGACGCGCCGACCTGGCCTGCTGACCGCTATTGCAGCGTCCAGACCGCTCTTACGTTCGCGGCTCGGTTCGAAGCGCTAAGCTTCCACTTCCAGCGTCAGCACGCCTTCGGCTTCTCCATTTTCAGCGATCCGGTTCATGAGCGTCGCGCCGTATTCGAAGCCTTTGTCGTAGGCCTGCAGGTTCAGCTTGCGCGTGGCCGGCGGGACGGAATCTTCCACGGCCTGGCGGAGCGCATCGGGATCGAGCAGGTTGGTCACGGCGCCGAAGAAACCGACCATCACGATGTTGAGCACCACCTTGCGGCCCAGTTCCTCGGCCAGGCGCGTGGCCGGGACCGCGTAAATGCGATCGCCGGGCGCGATGTTGTCCACGCGCACCAACTCCCGCTCGATGATCAGGATGCCGCCCGGCTTCACTTCCGGCGAGAAACGCGCGTAGGCTTCCTGCGACATCGCCACCAGCACGTCCGGCTGGGTGATATAGGGATACAGAATCGGCTCCCTCGAAAGGATCACCTGGGCGCTCGAAGAGCCTCCACGCGCTTCCGGGCCGAAGCTCTGCGTCATGGCTGCATGGCCATCCTGAAAGATGGCGGCGGCCTTGCCGATTACCGCCGCGGCGAGGATCACTCCCTGGCCGCCGAATCCGGCGATCCGGATCTCCGTTAGCATTCGCTGCAGCATGATTCCTCCGGTTCCACGTAGCGGTCGCCCAGCGTCGCGGTCATTTGCGCCTTCAGCAACTCGAGGTAGTCGGGACGCTCGCGGTCCACGAACTTGCCGACGACGATTTCGCCGGTCTTCGAAAGCGTACACTCACCCGTGGGCGCCCCGTTTCGGATCTTGCTCTTCGCCTTATAATCCTTCATGGCGTCCAGGCCGTCGCCCATCTTGTTGCGCCGCTGGTAGAGCGTCGGGCAGGGCGAAATGACTTCGATAAAGCAGAAGCCTTTCTTCTTGAGGATCTCCTCCATGGAACGCGCGAGTTGCTTGACGTGGTACGTGGTCCAGCGCGCCACGTAGGAGGCTCCGGCGGCTTCGGCCAGGGCCACCAGGTTGAATGTCGGCTCGAACACGCCATACGGCGCGGTCGCCGTGATGGACGTCCCCGGCGTGGTGGGGGCTGTCTGGCCGCCGGTCATGGCGTAGATCATATTGTTCACGCAGATCACCTTGAGATCCATATTGCGGCGCGCCGCGTGAATGAAATGGTTGCCGCCGATGGCGAAGAGGTCGCCATCGCCCGAGTAGACCACCACCTGCAGTTCGGGATTTGCCAGCTTGAGCCCGGTGGCGAAGGGAATGGCGCGGCCGTGCGTGGTGTGGAAGGAATCCAGGCTGGCGTAACCCGCAACCCGGCCGGTGCAGCCGATGCCGGAAACGACGGCCACTTTGTCCAGATTCGCCTTGGAATCGAGCAGCGCGCGCGTGAAGCAATTGACGGTAGTGCCGATGCCGCATCCGGCGCACCAGATGTGCGGCATCCGGTCCATGCGCAGGAACGGCTCAACCGGATTGTGGGCGCCTTCGGGGATTTCGTAGGGGATTTCGAGCGTCGCTTCGTTCATTGGGCCGCCTCCACAATGGCCTTGAGAATGGCGTCGGGGTTGTGCACCGTGCCGCCCGCGTGCGATACCGGGATCACTTTGGCCTTGCCGGCCGCGGCCCGCTCCACTTCGTAGACCATCTGGCCCAGGTTGATCTCGGGCACGACGAACGCCTTCACGCGTCCCGCCAACTCGCGTATGCGCTCGACGGGAAAAGGCCATGCGGAAATCAGCCGGAATTTTCCGGCGCGAATGCCGCGCTGCCGCGCCATCTGCAAAGCGCGCTGCGCCACGCGCGAGGTGATTCCGTAAGAGACCACCACCACGTCGGCGTCGTCCAGCCCCTCGGTCTCGCACAGAGCGCGGCCGTTGGCCAGCGGCTTCAGTTTATCCAGAAGGCGGCGCACCAGACGATCCTGCGTCTCCACATTCATGCTCGGATAGCCGCGCTCGTCGTGGGTCAGGCCGGTGACGTGGAAGCGGTAGCCGTCGCCAGCTTTCACCATATCGGGGACCATGTCGCCCTTAGGCTCGAATGCGTGAAATTCCTCGGGTGGCTGCGTCGTGTAGCGCCGTGGCGTGACGTCGATCTTCTCCGCCTCCGGGATGACCACCTTTTCCGTCATGTGGCCGACGCACTCGTCGAGCATCATCATGACCGGCACGCGAAATTCCTCCGACAGGTTGAAGGCTGTGACGGTGAGGTCGAAGCACTCCTGCGGCGAGTTGGGACAGAGCGCGATAATGCCGTAATCGCCGTGCGATCCCCAACGCGCCTGCATCATGTCCGCCTGCGCCGGCAGGGTGGGAAGGCCGGTGGAGGGTCCGCCGCGCTGCACGTTGACGAAAACGCAGGGCGTCTCGGTCATGGCGGCGTAGCCGATGTGCTCCATCATCAGCGAAAAGCCCGGTCCGGAGGTGACGGTAAAGGCCTTCGCGCCGCCCCACACGGCCCCCTGTATGGTGATGGAAGCGGCCAGTTCGTCTTCCATTTGGATAAAAATACCCCCAACTGTGGGTATACGGGAGGCGAACCGTTCGACTACCTCGGTGGAAGGCGTAATTGGATAACCTGCGGCAAATCGCGCACCCGCTGCGAGCGTTCCCTCACAACAAGCGTGGTCACCGTCGATAAAATGAACACCCGTCAGCACGCCTTTAGGGTCAGCGTGCATAGCGCCCCCCGAAGATGGCGAAGTCCGGGCAGTACATGCCGCACAGGTCGCAGCCGCTGCACTTCTCCGCGGAAACGATGTGCGGTGGATGGTAACCCTTTGAATTGAAAGCGGAAGAGAGCGCCAGGACGCGCGTCGGACAAAACTCCACGCAGAACCCGCAGCCCTTGCAGCGCTCGGCCGTAATGGCGACAAAACCTTTAGCCACGAAAACCCTCCAGATAGGACTCGGGTGGTAGGGCTGCACGCCGAGGGCCACGAGCCGGGATCCAGCGGCCAGGGGTCGGGGGCCGGGGCCAAGGGGTCGGAACCGCGTTAACGGGCTCGATTCGAGCACTGCTGGTACCGGAAGCATCCAGTCAGGTGGTCGTTCACCATCCCCGTCGCCTGCATGAACGCGTAACAAATGGTCGATCCCACGAACGTGAAGCCGCGTTTCTTGAGATCCTTGCTCATCGCGTCGGATTCCGCGCTGCGCGCCGGCACATCCTCCATCCGGCGCCACGCGTTCTTCAGCGGACGCCCGCCGGTGAATCGCCAAACGTAGGCGTCGAAGGAGCCGAACTCCTGTTGGACCTCCAGGAAGGTCAGCGCGTTGCGGACGGCCGCCGCCACCTTCAGCCGGTGGCGCACAATGCCAGCGTCGGCCAGCAGGGCGGCGGTCTTTTTCTCGTTGTAGCGGGCGATCTTGCGCGCATCGAAGCCGTCGAAGGCCGCGCGGTACGCCGGGCGCTTCTTGAGGATCGTCGCCCAGCTCAGGCCCGCCTGCGCGCCTTCCAGGATCAGGAACTCGAACAGCGCCCGGTCGTTGTGGAGCGGTACGCCCCATTCGCGGTCGTGATACTCGATCATCAGCGGATCGCGGGCCCAGGCGCAGCGGACAGGCTCGCTCATACAGCCAGCCGCCCCATCACCGCCTTCGGCATCCCCGCCGCACTCTTCACCGCCAACACTTCGAACCCTGCCGCGTGCCCGCTGGCGATGCCGGCCGCGGAATCCTCCACCACCAGCGGATTCTTCGCCTGGAGCAAGTCCGCGGCGCGCAGATAAGGGTCCGGGGAGGGCTTGTGGCGGCCCGCCTCCTTGCCGCACACCAGCGCGTCGAAGTACTCGCCGAGGCCCGCGGCCGCAAGCAACGGCTCGATTTCGGGGCGCGAACTGGCCGTCACCACCGCCAGTTTGTACGCGTCGTGCAAGCCCTTCAGAAAGTCGCCCAGCTCCGGCGCGAACGGAGGCGATGCCAGCGTCCGCTGCCGGAACAGCGCGCTTTTTTCGTCATGGCAAGCCCACAAGCTCTCCCAGTCGCGGGGCGGGCTGGTACGGGCGGCCAGCAGGTGAAGCATGGCGCGGTCGTCGATTCCCACGCCGTGGTCGCGAAAGAACTCCCACTCGAAAATCACGCCGAGCGGCGCCAGCACATCCACCCAACAGGCAAAATGGACGGGTTCGGTGTCGGCAAGCACGCCATCGAAATCGAACAGGATGGCATCGAAATCGGACATCGGGCGAGACTCTCAGCGTATCATGTGGTATCACTGGAACTGTACACCATGCCTACGGAAGAAGAACTGCAAGCTGAACTCGACCGGCTTCGCGCCGAAAACGAGATGTTGAAGAAGCCCGCGCGCGGGCAGTTATACCTCAAAGTGAGCGAGAAGGGCGGCCTCTCGGTCTATGGCCTCGGCCGTTTTCCCGTCACGCTGTACCGGGAGCAGTGGGAGAAACTCCTTGGGATGACGGATGCCATCCGCCAGTTCATTCGGGACAACGACGCACAACTTAAGAAGAAGGAGTAGCGTCCGCTTCGACAGGAGGGATTCGCCGGACCCCGGCTGGGAATCGCGGCCGACAGGACCGTTATGGGTGTGCCTTTTCAATCCGATGGCGTCAGCGGCATCCTGCACACACCCGAAAGCGCCAACGGCCACGCGTTGATCCTGACCCACGGGGCCGGCTCGAACGCCAACGCGCCGCTGCTGGTGCGAGTGGCCACGGCGGCCGCCGATGCCGGCTACCTGACGCTGCGCTACGACCTGCCATTCCGCCAGCGTCGGCCCAAAGGTCCGCCCGATCCCAGCCATGCGGCCCAGGACCGGGAGGGCATCGAGCGCGCCTACCAGGCTCTGCGAGATCTGGCGCCCGGGTGGATTTTCGCCGGCGGCCACTCCTATGGAGGCCGCCAAACGGCCATGTGGGCGGCGGAGCGGCCGGACCTTGCCAGCGGGCTCCTGCTGCTCTCCTACCCCCTGCACCCGCCCGGCAAGCCGGACCGGAAGCGCACCAACTTCTTCCCCGAGTTGCGCACCCGCGCGCTGTTCGTCCATGGGACCATAGATCCTTTTGGCTCCGTCGAAGAGCTGCGCGAAGCTCTGGTCCTGATCCCCGCGCCCACAGAATTGCAGGCGGTCGAAGGCGCCGGCCACGACCTGAAGCGCGCCAACACCGCCGGCATCCTCGCCCGCTTCCACGCCCTGGTTCAAGCTCCGTAGTAGCGAAGAAAAATGGCGCCACCCACGCGTGGGGCGCGATGTAAAATAGACCTCGGAGTCCGAAAGGAAATCCGCCCATGCGAATGCTCGCCTTTCTGCTTGCCTGCGCGGCTCTGTGGGCGCAGAGCAACCCGGCCCCGGCCGTGGGGCCGCTCTCTTTTGAGGTCGCTTCCGTCAAAGTCGTGCCGTTTCCCGACGCCGCGCATCCGTCCCACATCGCCGGAGCTTACCGACCAGGGCAGTTCACCTGGGAGGGCGCCGCTCTGCCGAACCTGATTACGATGGCCTACGATATTCCGGGCTATCAGCGGAATGCGATCGTTGGCATGCCGCCGATTCGCGACTACTTCGAAGTCGTCGCCAAGGTTCCGGAGGACACGGACAGATCCCAGTTCTGCCGGATGCTCCAGAACCTGTTGGCGGAGCGCTTCGGCGTCGCGACCCACTACGTCGAAAAGGAAGTTCCGAGTTACGACCTGGAAGTGGCCAAGGGCGGCCCGAAGCTGAAGGACGCCGAGAAACCGGATCCGGACGCCCCGCCGCAATCCTTCGACTGGCCGTCTGACGGCTGGCCCTTTCTCCCTCCCGGCAAGCCCAGCATTGGCTTCTACGGAAGAAGGGGTGTGATGCTGTCGCATCTTGCGGCCAGAATGTCGGGAATCCCCGATCTGATCCGTCAACTGGAGCTTGTTTCCGAGCGGCCGGTTCTCGACAAGACCGGCCTCACCGGACTTTACGACTTCACCATGGATTTCATCGCGCCGGGCACTCCGGCGCCAGCGCAAGACTCCGCGGATCCCACCGGAGCCGCGAGCGAGCCGGGCCCCGATCTTGCCGCCGCTCTTGAGCGCCAACTCGGCCTCAAACTGGTGAGCAGCAGGACTATGGGCAAGGTGCTGGTGGTCGATAAGTTCAACGCCCTTCCAACGGAAAACTGAACCCGGGCGCACGGAAATCGCTGTAGGGCCGGCGAGCGAATGTGCCGCTCTCTTACGTTCGCGGCTCGGATCGCGGCGCGAATCGGCCTCGATGCCGCGCATGTTATTCTGAAACCTAATCCCCAACAGGCAGCCCCATGCATGACTACAGCTTTACCACCCCCCATGGCATAGAGGTCACACGGACCGGTTCCCAGGTCAACTTCCGCCGTGGGCTGTGGCGGCTGTTGCGCGACCTGGACCAATACCGGGGCATCTACCTCTCCTCGGGATACGAATCTCCCGGGCGGTATGCGCGCTGGGACATCGGCTCGGTCAACCCGCCGCTGGAGATCGTTTCCTACGAGCGGCGCGTCGAAATCCGTCCGCTCAACGAGCGTGGCCGCATAATCGCCGGGTTCCTGGCGCCGGTTCTGGCGGATCACCCGCATTGGGAGCAATTCGGGCCGGAAGGGGGGATGCTCGCCGGCCGCCTGAAACCCATGCCGGAGCGGTTTCCCGAAGAGCAGCGCAGCCGGCAGCCTTCGGTCTTTTCCGTCCTGAGGGCCCTGGTGGCCGAGTTTCAGGGCGCGGGCGACCGCCATCTCGCGCTGGTGGGGGCTTTCGGCTACGACCTGCTCTTCCAGTTCGATCCGATCGAAAAGAAGCTCCCGCGCAGCGGCCAGAAGGATCTGCACCTGTTCCTATGCGACGACATCTTCTTCATGGACCGCGAGGAGCAGCGCATCGACCGCTACCAGTACGATTTCCGCCGCGGCGATGTTTCGACGCTCGGCGTGGAGCGCTCCACGGCGGAGATTCCGCCTCCGGTCAAGCTCCCGCCGGGGCCCATCGTTTCCGATCACCGGCCGGAAGAGTACATGGCCAATGTGGAGGCCGTGCGCGAGGGCATGCGCCGCGGCGATTATTACGAAGTGGTGCTGCGCCAGACCTTCAGCACGCCCTACAGCGGCCGCGCGTCCGAGTTGTTCGAACGGGTACAGGACGCCAGCCCCAGCCCTTACGAACTGCTGCTGCAATTCGGCGACGAGCAACTGGTGGGCGCCTCGCCGGAGATGTTCGTTCGCGTCGAGGGACGGCGCGTCGAAACCTGCCCCATCGCGGGAACCGCGCAGCGCACCGGCGATCCGTTGCGCGACGCGGAGAATATCTGCGAGCTGCTCGGCTCCACCAAGGAGGAATCCGAGCTGACCATGTGTACCGACGTGGACCGCAACGACAAGTCGCGGGTCTGCCAGCCGGGCACGGTCAGGGTGGTTGGCCGGCGCCTGATCGAGCGCTACGCCGGGGTGTTCCACACCGTGGACCACGTCGAAGGGATTCTGGAGGAAGGCTTCGATTCGCTCGACGCCTTCCTCAGCCACATGTGGGCCGTCACCCTGATCGGCGCCCCCAAGAAGGCGGCTTCACGGGCCATCGAATCGCTTGAGAAGAGCGCCCGCGGATGGTACGGCGGCGCCGTGGGCATGATTTCGCTGAACGGCGATATCAACACCGGCATTCTCATCCGAACCACCTATCTGCGCGGCGGCATGGCCTCATATCCCGTTGGCGCCACCCTGCTTTACGATTCCGCGCCGGCCATGGAGGAACGCGAAACGCGCCTGAAAGCCACCGGCTTTTTCCGCATTCTGGGCCATGCCGATCCGGTGCCGCCGGCGGTCGAACTGACCTACGAGCAGGTGGGCGCCGGCGCCAGGCTCCTGCTGGTGGACAACGACGATTGCTTTATCCAGACCATCGCCAACTACGCTCGCCAGACCGGCGCCGAAGTGATCACCTACCGGGCGGGTCTGACGGCGGAGCAAATTACGGAGATCGCCCCGCACCTCATCCTGATTTCTCCCGGTCCGGGCCGGCCTTCGGAATTCGGCGTGCCCGATCTGGTGAAAACGGCGGTGCGCCTGGGCATTCCGGTATTCGGCGTCTGCCTGGGCCTGCAAGGCATTGTGGAGGCGTTCGGAGGGGAGTTGGGTGTGCTCGATTATCCCATGCACGGCAAGCGCTCCATGGTGCGCCACCGCGGTCTCGGCATTTTCAAAGGCCTGCCGGAGGAATTCCAGGTGGGCCGCTATCACTCTTTGTATGCGCGCCGCGAGACTTTCCCCGCGTGCTTGGAAATCACCGCGGAATCGACCGAAGGCGGCGTGGTCATGGGCGTCCGACACCGCAGTTTGCCCATCGAAGCCGTGCAGTTCCACCCCGAGTCGATCCTCACTCTGACCCCCGGTGCCAACTACGGCCTCAAGCTGATTGAGAACGCGATTAAGCTGGGCAGGAGCCGGACCTGGGGGTCCGGCGCGGACGGGGGCGTCCGCCCCACAGCTACACCTGCTTGAGGGCTTTCACGCGGTCCCTTAATTGGGCGGCCTTTTCGAATTCGAACTTGCGGGCGGCCTCGCGCATTCTCTCTTCCAGCTCGCCGATGAAGCGCTGGCGCTCGTCGGGAGTGAGACCTTCGACGGCGTCGTCTTCCTCGAGCGGGACAGTCACGTAATCCGCTTCCGCAACGGCCACCAGGCTCATGTCGATGGGTTTGACGATAGACTGTGGCACGATGCCATTGCGCTCGTTGTAATCGAGCTGCACGGCGCGGCGGCGGGCGGTTTCGCCGAGGGCCTTGCGCATGCTGTCGGTCATGACGTCGGCGTAGAGGATGGCGTGGCCTTCCACGTGGCGGGCGGCGCGTCCCATGGTTTGAATCAGCGATCCCGCCGAGCGCAGGAAGCCTTCCTTATCGGCATCCAGGATAGCCACCAGAGAGACTTCCGGCAGGTCCAGACCTTCCCGCAGCAGGTTGATCCCGATCAGTACATCGAACTCGCCGTGGCGCAGGTCTCTGAGAATCTTGATGCGGTCGAGCGTACTTACTTCCGAGTGCAGATACCGGCAGCGGACGCCTACTTCGGAGTAATACTCCGCCAGGTCCTCAGACATGCGCTTGGTCAGGGTAGTTACTAACACGCGCTGATTGGCATCGACGCGCTTGCGGATCTCGCCCAACAGATCGTCCACCTGACCCTTCACCGGACGGATCTCCACGGTCGGGTCCACCAGTCCCGTGGGCCGTATGATCTGCTCGACTACCACGCCGGCGGACTTGGTCAGCTCATAGGGGCCAGGCGTTGCCGAGACGTAGATCAGTTGATTGACGCGGTGCTCGAACTCCTCGAAAGTGAGCGGACGGTTATCGAGCGCGCTGGGGAGGCGGAAGCCGTGGGAGACCAGAGTTTCCTTGCGCGAGCGGTCCCCGTGATACATGCCGTGCAACTGCGGAACGGTCTGGTGGCTCTCGTCGAGAAACATCAGCGCGTCGTGCGGCAGGTAGTCGAGCAGGGTGGGAGGCGCTTCACCCGGCAGACGCCCCGAGAAGTGCCGTGAGTAGTTTTCGATTCCATGGCAGTAGCCGATCTCCTTCATCATCTCCAGATCGAACATGGTGCGCTGAAAGAGGCGCTGCGCTTCGATTTGCTTGCCCTGCTTGTCTAGCTCCGCGCGCCACCACGTCAGCTCCTCGCGAATACCGTCCATGGCGGCGAACTTAGTCTCTTCGGACATGACATAGTGCGTCTTGGGATAGATAGGCAGCCGCAGGTAAGTCTGTTTGACCTGGCCGAGCAGCGGGTCGATCTGGGAGAGACTCTCCACTTCGTCGCCGAATAACTCGATGCGGAAGGCGTCATCGTCGTAAGTTGGGTAGACTTCGATCACGTCGCCGCGAACGCGGAAAGTCCCGCGGCGGAAATCGACGTCGTTGCGCTCGTAGAGGATCTCGACCAGCTTGGAAACTATCTGGCTGCGCGAGATCTTCTGCCCCTTTTCGAGCATCAGCAGCATGCCGTAATAGGCTTCCGGAGAACCCAGGCCGTAAATGCAGCTCACGCTGGCCACGATGACGCAGTCACGGCGCTCGAACAGCGACTTAGTCGCCGAGAGCCGCAACTTATCGAGTTCGTCGTTGGTGGTGGCTTCCTTTTCGATATAGACGTCGCTCGACGGGATGTATGCCTCCGGCTGATAGTAGTCGTAGTAACTGACGAAGTATTCCACCGCGTTCTCGGGGAAGTACGACTTGAACTCGTGATAAAGCTGCGCGGCGAGCGTCTTGTTGTGGGCCAGGATGAGCGCCGGCCGTCCGGCAGCTTCGATCACCTTGGCCATGGTGAAGGTTTTTCCGGACCCCGTTACGCCCAGCAGAACCTGGTGCTGCTCTCCCTCTCGCACTCCCCGCGAGAGTTCCTCAATGGCGGCTTCCTGATCGCCCCGCGGGCGGTAATTCACCACCAGACGAAAGCTCATAATGCCGGTTACTGGATCTCGACTTTGATGGCGATGGCTTCGCCGGTCGGCATGATTTCGAAGTTCAGGACTGCGGACTTGGCGTTGTCCAATGCCTTCACGGTCACGGTGGCCTTGGCGTTTTGCTGCAAGTCGGCGTGAGCGGGAGTGATCTCGAAGCCGTCCGGCGGCGCGCCGTGCAGCGCGAAGCTCATCGGGCCGAGCGCGCTATTGGAGAAAGTTACCGCGGCGGAGTCACCCGGCTTCAGCGTGAAGGATTGCTTGTCCGCCCGCACCTTGTTGAGGGCCACGGCCGGGCTGGCGAGCTCGGCCGGACTGGGCAGGGCGGGCGGCGGACTGGCCGGTGCGGCTGCGCCTGTCATACTCCTGAGCATCGAGTTGTCTATGCCGAATGGCGTTACCCGCTGGGCGTTGGGGTCCACATACCAGTACCACTTGCCGTGCTCCAGTTTCCACTGGCTCCCCACCGGGTACTTCATCGGATGGCCCGCAAAGCCCATGAACATGATGTTTCGGTCGCACACAGCGCCCACGTCGGCGAGCCTGAACTTGTCCGAATAGGCAGCGCTCTTGATCTCGCAGCTCAGGAATTGTTCTTTTCTGACACCGACGAAATAGTTCTTGCTCTCCGGCGCAACCAGCGTCTCCGCATCGCTGAATTGGCCTTTCACGAAGTCCTGATAGAACTGGTTCGCGCGGGCGCGGAGCGCCTGGTCCACCTTGGCCGGAACCTTTTCCGCTGGCTTGGGGCTGTTCTGGGCGAGCAAAGCTGTCGCCAGGAGGGTCATGGCAACAATACGCAGCATGAATTCAATTTTATCGCACCGGCGCCTCATGCAATCTGGGACGCGGCTGGAGGCGGGAAAGTCTGGGCTGCGCCCGCAAGTCCGGCGCGCCGCCGCAGAACCGAGGCCAAGACGATATACAGCGCCGCTCCAAGAGGGGCGCAGACGCAAAACCAGGCGGCGGCAGCGTGCTCTCCGGCCGTGTAAACGCAGGATGCGGCTTGCCAAACGGCGTTGTGCGCGCCGATGGAGCTTGCGGCCGTGGGGAATAACCGTCCTCCCAAACTGGCGAACGGCGCCGCAAGGGCGATCTGCAGAGGGTAGACCAGGTAATTGACCACTTGGATCGCTGGCGAGTTCAAGCGCAGGACGAGCGCCGCCAGCGCACAAAACAGGGTAGGGCAGAACGGCGCCGGAAAGACGCCGAATACCACCCCCAAAACAACGATGGAAGCCACGGCTTCAGGGGACATGTCCCGCAGTTTCTCGCAGCGAGCTACGGCGTCCGCAAGGGAGCCAGGCAGGCGTATCGCGCGCCCCGCCACCCTCACGGCAGGGCCTCGCCGCGCTCGGCCAGCAGCAGCCGGATCGCGGGACGCAGGCTCGCGCCGGCCAGGAACTGTACCGCGCCGGCGACCGCGCCAAGCGCCCAGGGCGTGTCGCGCCAGATCACCGATAGGGCGCGGGCCACGCCATCGTCCCCGGTGTAGAACACCCGGTCGGTCCAACGCTCCCGCCCTGGATATTCGGGATACAGGCGGAGAATGTCGCGGATGGCTTCGAGCATCCGCAGCGCCATGGGTTCGCGATACTGCGGCATGAAGACGACCGTGCTGTGCCCTTGACGGACCTCCGCGGCGAATTCCGAAAACGATCGCGCATTGGTTGGACTAAGGCACGCGGCGGGTTCGCAGCCATGCCGGTCGCCCCCCGAAATCACGGGCCGCGCATGGGCCTCCGCCAAAGCGATTGTGTCGGCATTCTCCTTCCACTTCCGCGTCCCGTTCAGCTCGAATGCGTGGACCCACTCGACACACTCGCGCAGGAACCGCTCCAGGGACCATCGATGTCCGGCTTCGGTAACGCCCTCCTCAAGCCAGAACGGATGGTTCAGCACGATGAGCGTCTCGGGCAGCCGAGACAACTCTTGGAGCAGGCCGGGGAGCTCGCTTTCCTGCGGCGCGGCAGTGTACGCCAGCATAGCCCCCATGGAGGAGCGGACGGCGCCGGACGCGAGGTTGTGGATCCCCAGATGCAGAATCGACGCGCCATAAGGGACGGTCCACTCCACCGACGCGGGCACTGCGGCGCGGTCCGCTGTTACGCGCAAAGTAGTGTACGCCTCAATGTCGTCGTGGTCGGTGAGCGATACCAGGGGCTGCAATCCCAGCTTTGAGATCTGTTTCCGCTCCACATGCAGGGCCGTCGCCGGCGTGAGAGGAGGAGTCCAGTAAGCGCGAGAGAAATCGACGGCGGGGTGAGACGCGGACGGAGGATGCTGATACCGGCGAACCACCCGAGAGACGCCCGGAACCTTGTGGAGATAACTGGGAAGAAACGACAGACACTCTTTCGAATGCATGGTATGACCGTGGAGTGACGCCGCGGCGACATAACCCCGAAGCGCCGCCGGATCCCGCCAGAGGAAGCGAACCTTGCCATCTCTCATGATTCCTCCTGTTATTCCGGATGCCGTCAGTACCAGCTTGCGCGCGTGGTGTTACAACCATCTGGCAAACCTGTGGTATTTCGGTAAAAACAGTTGGGTGTGGAAATGCTTTGGCGCTACGCCGCGGCGAGGATTCCACTCAACAATGCTGGAATCTCAAATACGGCGGAGTTGCGGATGGACGCCACGTTCCGGCGAAGACGCTCATACCGCTCCGGCCGGAGCATCTCCCGCACGCCTCCGGCAATCCCTGAGAAGCTGGGCAACACGATCCCAAGCTCGCGCTCCTCGATCCAGTCCGCGTTATAACGCTCGTGCGCCAGAGTCCAGGCGTTTCTCTCTACAATCACGGGCAGCCCCATCGCGAACGCCTCGCTGATGCTGCCCGGCCCCGCCTTGCCGATGAAGAAGTCCGCCAGCGCCATGTATTGCGGAATGGCGCTGGTGAAGCCTTCCACGAACATCGGGATCCGCGGAGCCAGATTACGAAGCTCCGCAACGGCCCTCTGGTGGCGTCCGCACAAAAGGATCAACTGAACGCCGGCGACGGACTTGTTCAAGGCGTGGCCAATCTTCACCAGGTTCATCGACCCTTCCCCTCCGAACATGACTAAACCCGTGGGAAGGTCCGGCCGCAGGCCCAGGGCGGCTCGTCCGGCGGCGCGGTCTGCATCGCGCGCCTGGTAGAACCTCGGGTTCAGGACCATCCCCGAAACCTGCATGATGCGGCCCTCCGGCAGGCCCAGGGAACGCGCCTGCCGCGCCGCCCGTTGGGAACCGCAGATTACATATTGGTCCTGGCGCTCGATCCAAAAGTGCGGCGGATAGTCGGCAATGTCGGTCAGGATCGTGACCAGGGGCGTTCCCGGCCACGCGCGGTCCAGCGCTTCCCGGAAAGCGCGGTTGTAGTGCGGAACGAGCGAGACAACCATGTCAGGCCGGTTCAGCCGCCAGTGCCGTTCGAGGACGCGGACTTGTGCGTGGTGGCTGAGACGGATCACCGCGTGCATCGCCGGAATCAATTGGGCCGTTCCCAGCGTCCAGCCGCGCCGGAGCATGATGTTATAGACGTCCTGGAAGGGAATGCCCGTGGATTTCCGGATAAAATCGATGGGGTTTAACAAGTCCTGAACGTTTAGCAGGCGAAGATCCCAGGGGCGCTCCTGCCGGCGGATTACCTCGGCCAGCGCCGTGGCCGCGGCGCGGTGCCCTCCGCCGGCGTCGATGTAGATGAAATCGATGGTGCGTCGCGAGTCGCACGACGCACTCGGGATACCTCTTTTTTCCCGCGGCGGCTGGAGTACCGCGGGATCTTGTTCCTGAACGGCCATCGGTTCCCCTACACCGATAGTGCGCCCTCAACTTGACGAACGCGTTTCAGCCAGGTGAATGTTCACGCATTCCGCATAATTCCGCAGCCGCCCGACATGACTGCGGGGCCAAGCCTAGCTTCCGTTGGCCACGACCAACTGCGAGGAACTCGTGTTCCAGATACCCGAGATGCTGCTGCCGGCGCCCAGAAAAAGGGCCGCCGATGCCAGCGCCACGAATGCCAAGAGCAGCGTGTACTCGATCAGGTCCTGGCCCCGATCTCCTTTCCAGAAGGTCTTCATAAACGTCATCATTTCGCTCCTTTGTCAGATTGTGCGCTCGTAGGGCGCTGCGGTCCGCCGGCACCCGAACACGGGGCAGCCATATGCCCGCGGGGCAGCACCGCGCCGGCATGGTCGATGAGGACCGCTTTATGCTAGCTACGGCTTTGGCGGCGGACAAGCTATCTTTGGGTAACGATGGGAAGATAACTGCCCTTCTGAAGGTAGTGGGCCCGGCCTGGCAGCGCGCCGGTCCCCGATAATGGGTCATGGCTAAAAACTTCAAGGATCTCTCGGAGCGGGAGATTCTTGCTCTTGCCATCGCTCTGGAAGAGGAGGATGGCAAGATTTACGGCGACTTCGTAGACGGGTTGCGCGAGACGTATCCGGCGTCGGCGCAGCTTTTCGAGCAGATGCAGGAGGAGGAGTCCGGTCACAGGGCCAGTCTGTTGGACCTGTACCGCGCCAAGTTCGGCGAGCATATTCCACACATTCGCCGCCAGGATGTGAAGGGGTTCGTCGAGCGGCGTCCGGTGTGGCTGGTGCGCCCGCTGGGCTTGAACGCGGTGCGCAAACAGGCCGAAATCATGGAGTTGGAGACGCGCCGCTTTTACGAGTGCGCGGCCCAACAGACCACCGACGTCTCCATCCGCAAACTCCTGGGCGACCTGGCGCAGGCTGAGCGCAAGCACTCGGCCATCGCGGAAGCGCTCGAAGAGAGCATCCTCACGCCGGATGTCCGGAAAGACGAAGAGACGGCCCAGCGGCGGCTGTTCCTGTTGCAGATCGTGCAGCCTGGCTTGGCGGGCCTGATGGATGGGTCGGTTTCGACGCTGGCGCCCGTGTTCGCCGCCGCCTTCGCGACCAAGGTGAGCTGGGACGCCTTTCTGGTCGGCATGGCGGCATCGGTGGGCGCCGGCATCTCCATGGGCTTTGCGGAGGCGCTTACGGACGACGGTTCGCTCACCGGCCGCGGGCATCCGTGGATTCGCGGCCTGGTGTGCGGCCTGATGACTACCGCGGGCGGAATCGGCCACACGCTGCCATTCCTGATTGCCGATTTTCACGCGGCCATGGTGGTGGCCATTGCCGTTGTCGTCGCCGAATTGCTCGCCATCAGCTTTATCCGCAACAAATACATGGATACGCCCTTCTTCTCTGCGGCATTACAGGTGATTTTCGGCGGCGCCCTGGTGTTCGCCGCGGGTATTCTGATCGGCAGCTCGTAGCGCCCTGCGCGAACTCCGCTCCACCTCGCTCGGAGCCGGCTTTGGCCCTCCCCGGGCTATCGGACTTCGGAACAGAAATAAACGGGTCTGATTGACGCAATTAGATGTAAAATTGACGCCAGCCAGCATGTCCCTGCAAATCCCGGACCGGCCCTCGCGTCGTGCCGGGAGCGGAGAAGGAGTCCCGAAAATGACGATGGATCGGTCTTCGGCGTCCCGATTACGAACACTGGGGGCGATCGCGGCGGTTGCCATTATCCTACCGGCACTTGGTCTTGCGGGACCGCGTGCATTGGCGGTTCCGGGCGAGCGCTTCAAGGCGGATCTCCTGCATGTGCCATTGAGCTTTGAACCGAATCGGGGGCAGGCGGCGTCCTCGGTTCAGTTTCTCTCGCGCGGCTCCGGCTACGCACTCTTTCTCGACTCGGGCGGGGTTGTCCTCAACCTTCAGCAGCAACAACCGGCATCTGGCGCCGCGTCCGCCGACACCCTGCGCATGAGCCTGATTGGGGCAAATGCCAAGGCCAACGCGGTCGGACTCGCCCCTCAGCCCGGCGTGGTGAGCTACCTCATCGGTAACGACCCGAAGAACTGGCGCTCCGGCATCCCGACCTATGGCAAGGTCGACTACGCCCAGATCTACCCTGGCGTGGATCTGGTCTTTTACGGGAATCAGCGCCAGTTGGAGTACGACTTCGTGGTCGCCCCCGGCGCCGACCCCAGCCGTATCGCCTGGCGGATCGACGGGGCCCGCGCCAGCGTCGATTCGGAGGGCAATCTGGTCCTCGATGCGCCCAACGGTCCAGCGAGCTTCAAGAAGCCGGTGCTGTACCAGATGGATGGAGACAAGAAGACCGGCGTCGAAGGGGAGTTCGCCGTAGCCGGGAACCGGGTACGCTTCCGGCTGGGCAGCTACGATCGGTCCAGGGCGCTGGTCATCGATCCCGTGCTCAGCTATGCCTCCTACCTTGCCGGGACCAGCACCGATCGCATCGGGCTTCCGCTCGGACCCGGCAACCTTGCCGTCGGCGTCTCGCAAGGCATCGCGGTGGACAGCTTGGGCAGCGCGTACGTGACGGGCTACACCTACTCCGTGGATTTCCCCACTAAAAACCCTTATGCAAGCGCGCCTCCCGCCAAGGGGCCGACAGGCAGCCCCGTCCCTCCCGGGGCGTGGCCTACGGCTTTTGTAACCAAATTCAGTCCGGATGGCAGTTCGCTGGTGTATTCCACCTATTTAGGCGGCGACGACTACGACCAAGCCTACGCCATAGCGGTGGACTCCAGTGGCAATGCCTACGTGACCGGTGAGACGGACTCGGCCAATTTCCCCGTAACCGCCGGAGCGTACCAGACAGTCTGCGACCCGAATCCCAGCAACGCCGAGCCCCTTGTTGCAACCTGCTACAGCTCCAACGCTTCCGCATTTGTGACCAAGCTGAATCCCACCGGAACCGGCATTGTATACTCCACATTTCTGGGCGGCTACGCGTACGACTACGCAACCGCCATTGCCGTGGATAGCGCCGGACGCGCCTACATCGCCGGCAACGAGGATGAGTCTTGCTCCACAGGCTATACCTACCAAGGCTGCTTTCCCACCACCAGCGGCGCGGTAATCGGCGGGAACAGAACTGGCGGGGGATCGCCCCAATACGCCTTCGTCGCGGCATTCGATCCCACCGGCGCGCAACTGCTGTATTCCACTATCTTTGGCGACCTGAACGGAATTCCCCCGGGTGGCCCTATCACCACCGACGCCGGCACTACCTGGGGCACCGGGGTCGCGGTGGATGCGAACGACAACTTCTATCTAGTCGGCGAGACGACCGCCGGCCAGTTGCCGACGACCGCCGGCGTCATTCAACCCAGCGGCGCTCCTCTGGGCAGCACTGGAACGTATTTGCAGGTTTACCGCGGCTTCGTTGCGAAGTTCACTCCCGTCACGTCCCCCGGTGGAGCGTCGCTGGCCTACGCCACCTACCTTGGCGGGCGCGCGGCGGGCGGAGGCGACTACGTCAGCGGTATCGCGATCGATAGCTCCAGCAATGCCTATATCGCCGGATACACCAATTCTACGGATTTTCCCGTGACGGCCGGCGCCTATTCGACCGTTTGCGGCCCGAATGGGCAGACATGCTCGGCTGCCCACGTGACCAAGCTGAATCCTACCGCCACCAGCATCCTCTGGTCTACGTTTGTAGGAGACGCCAAACCGGATGGGAGCGACGCCGTGTATTCCACCGGCCCCGTCCAGTTGGATGGGAACGGCAACGTCTATATTATGGGGCAGCCCGGCGTAGGCTTTCCAATGGTCAATCCCGTGGAACCAACCCCGACCGGCGGAGATCAGCAGGTGTTGATCGCCGAGCTCGACCCCACAGGCGCGAACCTGCTGTTCTCTACGACAATCGGATCCAAGGGGCTCGATTCCACGGTTCCAGCCGGGCTGGCAGTCGACCCCGGCGGCACAATCTATCTCGCCGGCAATGACAGCGGCCCGAACTTGATTACAACCCCCGGCGCATTCCAGACCACCGCCGGCGCCAGCGGCTGCTGCTATCACGGCTTTGTCGCCAAGATCGGGCCATTCGCCATCCTCACGATTGCCACTTCCTCACCACTGCCCGCGGCGACCGTCGGCGTGGCCTATTCCCATAATCTTAACGCCGCGGCGGGTAGCCAGCCGTACACCTGGTCGGTGACGGGCGGCGCCCTCCCGGCCGGCCTGACGCTTGCGAGCACAGGTACGGTTTCCGGCACTCCCACGGCGGCGGGGTCCTTCAACTTCACGGTCCAAGTCAAGGACAGCACCGGCGCAACCGCCTCCACCCCGCTCGCTCTCACGGTTTCGATCTCCTCGGCGCCCGTGATCGCCACCCTTTCCCCCCTGCTCTCGGGATATGTGAATGGCGCGTATTCGCAGACGCTCGTCGCTACAGGGGGCACGCCCCCCTACGCCTGGTCGGTGACATCGGGCGCACTTCCGGGCGGCCTGACGCTGGGCAGCGGAGGCGCGATTACGGGCCAGCCATCCGCGGCGGGGGTTAGCGACTTCAAGGTTCAGGTTCTCGATAGCAAATCGGCCGCCGCTACCGGGACATTCGCCCTAACAGTCCTTGCCGTGACCGGATCGCTCGCGCGGGTAGGCGTCCTGCCCCAATTCGCGGCGGGTGGGTCTGTGGCTACCACCATCTGGGTGGTGAACACCTCTCCCTCGACGGCGGTGCCAGTGAGCCTGGTGTTCCACGCGGACAACGGAACACAGGCTTTCCCCGCGACCACCCCTCTTACGGTCACCCAGCAAGGCGTTACTCAGGTGCTCACAACCACCACGCTTGACACCGTGCTCAATCCCAATACCACCCTGGTGGTTAATGCCGGCCAAAACCAGACCGCCAACGTGCAAGGATGGGTTGACGTGCTGGCTAACGCGTCCGTCAGCGGCTTCGCCATCTTCACTTACGCGCCGGACGGGCTGGCGCCGACCGGGGCCGGGTACTTTACGCCTTGGGAGGCGACCGTTCCCCTGCAAAGCCAGTTGAGTGCGTCGACCATGACGCTTCCGTTCATCGACAGTGGCGGCTTCATCACGGGCATCGCCATCGGGAGTCTAACGGGATCGGCGGCCAACATCACAGCCACATTCTTCGACCTCAACGGCAACCCGCTGCCAGGATCCTCACCGCAAAATATCTCTTTGCCCGCCAACGGTCATACGGCTTTCTTGTTTAGTGCCCCGCCAGATGGCGAGAATTGGTCCTTCACGAGCGGCCAGCAGGGCGTCGTCCAATTCACGGGGTCCGGGCTGATGGGTCTCGGCTTGCGGGTCAGTCCCTACAGCACGGAAACCGCCCTGCCCACGATTCTGCAATAGCGCCTCGCCCATTCCCGAGGCCGCGCGCGCCCCACCCTTGTGGGCCGGAGCCCTGCCTGCTTCGGTCGGATAAGCCCGATGAGATATACTCAACTGCCATGAGCAAGAAACTGAAGTTCTGTTTCGCCGCCGCGGTCTGTCTGGCCGCCGCCTGCATCGCCTGGCCGCAAGCTGCCCCCGACCCGCTCGATTCCCTGGTTGTCTGCGCCACCACGCAGCATCTGATGTTCGAAAACGAGTTCGTTCGGGTCATCGACGACAGCATCCCCGCCGGCGCCTCCGAGCCCCTCCACCATCACCGTCACAGCGTGGTCGTCTACCTTAGCGACTACACCCTTCAGCAGACCACCGGCGACGGACAGACCACCGTCACGGCGCGTAAGGCCGGTACCGCTGCCTGGTCGGAGGCCATCGTTCATTCCCTCAAGAACGTCGGCGCCACCCCATCGCACGCCATCCGCATCGAGCTGAAGTTCTAGACCGGCAGGCTGCTGAGAAAGGCATAGGAACCGGCCAATTCTGGGCATTTGCCCAAAATCGAGAATCCCGCTATTTAGAATCAGCGCTTTAGGGCTCGGTTTGGGCAATTTGCCCAAATCGCATCCTTAGGCCACTTGGCCTCATGACCTTTCCGCCGCCCTTCCGGCCTTCCGGAAAACGTCCAGCAGCATGGCTTCGGTAAGCTTTCCGGTGGACGTGTTTTGTTGGCTCGGGTGGTACGAGGCGATCAGGACCGGGCGCCCCGGAGCCGTCGTGAACCGCCGGTTGTGGCCGAACTCGAACCCCGCGCGGCTGCGGATCGCACCCTGGGATTTCAGGACGTTTAGGTAGGCGTCGAATGCGATCCTGCCCAGCGCCACCACCACCTTGACATTGGTCAGCAGCGACAGTTCGCGCTCCAAATACGGGCGGCAGTTGCGCAACTCCTCGGGCGACGGCTTGTTGCCTGGCGGCGCGCAGCGCGCGGCGGCGGTAATGTAAACATCCCGCAGCCTCAGGTTGTCCTGGCGGGAAACGGCGGACGGTTGCGACGCGAAGCCGGTCTTGTGCAGCGCTCCGTAGAGCATGTCGCCCGAACGGTCGCCCGTGAACATACGGCCCGTCCGGTTGGAACCGTGCGCCCCCGGGGCCAAGCCAAGAATCAGGATCCGCGCTTGCGGGTCGCCAAAGCCCGGCACCGGTTTGCCCCAATAGTCCCAATCGCGGTAGGCCCGCCGCTTGACGGAAGCCACCGTGGCGCAGTGCTCCCGCAAACGCGGGCATAGCCCGCAGTGCACAATCTCACCGTCGAGGATTTCGAGCGAATCCATGAAACTTACTTCATGTTAGCTAGAATCCGTGGAATATATCAGCGCCGTTGCCGATATGTAATACGCGATGTTAGAGTAAAAGAAAGGGCTTGACGGATTACCCTCGAACGGTTTGGCGGCTCCGGCCGGACCATTCGACGATCGCTTCGGTTCCGTTCCGCATAACGCGCTTATGAAGCGGCAACGCATATTCCTGTTTGAGCGATCTCTCGCATTCGGATGCTTCCTTTTCCTGGTTTCCGGTCTCTGCTTCGGCGTGACCACTCCCCGGAAGACGGTACGCCGCCGCCGGGTCGTGACACACCCCGCCGCCGTGCTAAACACAGTGGCTAAACCGGCCGTCGCGGTCAAGCTGTCGCCGGCAGTGGCCGTCCGCACCGGGCTGGCGCAGGCATCGGTCGCGGGCGGACCCTGGACGGAGCCGACTTTCGCCGATTCCACCGACGGCGACAATGTGGATGGCGAAGACCTGGTGATTCGCCGGGCGGCGGTGGAAGCGCTCGGCGACTACAACGGTTCGGTGGTCGCCGTCGACCCCAGCAACGGGCGCATCCTCAGCATGGTCAACCAGAGACTAGCGCTTGGCGGCGGTTTCCAGCCCTGCTCCACCGTCAAAGTCTCAGTGGCTTTGGCCGGACTCAGCGAGGAAGCTCTCAATGCGGAGACCAAGTTCCGCCTCCCTGGATTGGGCAAGATGGACCTGACCTACGCGTTGGCCCACTCCAACAATTACTTTTTCGCGACGCTCGGGGAAAAGCTGGGATTCGAAAAGGTCAGTTACTACGCGCACCTGCTCGGCTATGGCGAGAAAGCCGGCCTGAATATTCCAGGCGAGCAACCCGGCCGCTATCCCGCTGCGCCGCCGCGCAACGGCGGGGTTGGCATGTTGTGCAGTTTCGGCGAGGAAATCTCGCAGACCCCCCTGCAACTGGCGGCGTTGATGTCCGCCCTGGCCAACGGCGGCACCCTTTACTACCTGCAATATCCCAAGACCGTGCTGGAAATGAGAGCGTTCATCCCGCGCGTCAAGCGCCGCCTGGATATCGCGGGGCTGATCCCCATCGTGGAGCCCGGCATGCGCGCCGCCGTGGAGTCCGGCACCGCGCGACGCGCCAGGGACGATGGCCCCATTGCCGGCAAGACCGGCACCTGCAGCCAGGATCACACGCACCTCGGCTGGTTCGGTTCCTTTAACGGCGTGGGCGCTCGCAAGTTGGTGGTGGTCGTGCTGCTGACCGGTGGCCGTCCCGATAGCGGACCGCTGGCCGCGGGCATCGCCGGCGACGTGTACCGCATCCTCGGCGAGAAAAACTACTTCGCCTCCGCCCAGCCCATCACCCCCGACGATCTGGTCGCCAGCCGGATCTGCTGCGCCCAGTAGACGGGGCATCGCCTCGCCCGCACCGCGCCGGGACGGAATCGCGCGCGCAGGGCTATAATCGTTAGCGATGACAGGCGGTGACTCATGACATGCGGACGAAATAGCTCCAGGACAGAAACCCAACCTGGGCTTTCTACGCGCGGCGCGGATCGGAAGCTTCTGAGAATAAGGCTCCTCCATCTTACGCTCGGCGCTTTGCTACTCCCGTTCCTGGGCGGGATGTTGCAGCCCGATGCGCGAGCGCAAGCCGGAAACGCCGCGGCCGCTCAAACCGCCCCCCGGCCTCAGGGCCAGAATCCCAATGGGATGCACATCTATATGTGGTCGGGTCTCAAGTCCCATGGCGAGGGCCAGCATGACTACCCGCAGTTTCTTGCCGACTGGAGCAAGGTACTGACGGATCACGGGGCGATGGTGGATGGCGCATTCCATCCCCCCAGCGCCGCCGACCTGGAACATACCGACGTGGTTGTGATATACAAGGGCGACGCGGCCTATCTGAGCGACAGCGAGAAGTCTGCACTCGAGGCGTATGTCAAACGGGGCGGAGGCCTGGTAAGCCTTCATGACTCTCTGTGCGGTCCGGATCCGGCCTATTTTGCGACGCTGATGGGTGGCGCAAAGAAGCATGGGGAAACGAACTTCACATTGGACGCGCCCATCCCCTACACAATCGTCGACAAGTCGGACCCCATAATGAAGGGCATGTCCGATATGACGCTTGCCGACGATGAAGCCTTCTTCCTGATGACGTGGGCGAAAGATCCCCCCATTCATGTCCTGGCTACCGCCGTGATCGCGGCGACGCCCAGCGCCGGCAACCACAAGGGCGAAGTCGTGCCCCAGATCTGGACCTACGAGCACACCCTCCCTGGCGGGCAGCCTGCCCGGGCGTTCGTCTATATGCAGGGCCACACCTACGCCAATTTCGCCAATCCCCAGATTCAGGGTATGCTGCTCCGCGGCATCGCGTGGGCCGCAAAGAAACCGGTCGAAGAGCTTGTGAGCTACACGCCTCCGGCCGGGCGAGGCAGGGGAATGCCGGGCGGCGGCCGTGGAACACCGCCCGCTGGAACCGCTCCGGCCGGCCGGTCGCAGTAGAGTAGGGCGGGCTTTCTGGCCAAGTCTCCTGGCCTGCCTTCTTCCCGATCGACTACGTACTCCCCATAAAACCCGGCGGAGCCATGCGGTTGAATGGGATGCCCGCGGACTGGGCGGCCGGCTTATCGGGATCGCCGGGCTTATCCTTCTTGCCCCACGTCCAATAAAGCCCCAGATAGGCGTAGTTCTCAGTTTGCCCGACCGCCGTGTGGCCGTAGCAGAACAACAGTTGAAATCCGGGGTCGCGGAATTTATAGTAGCCGCCGATATCGATCATCGTCGCCGGCCTTGTCTGCGCCGTCGCCAACCCCTCCGGTCCGTGATAAAAAACCTCAGCCCCAAGCGTTACCTTCTCGCCGAGATCCCGCTGCACCAGCCAGCCCGCAAAGGGATAATTCCGGTAGCCGGGCGCATTGACGAAAGTCTCCCCGCCGCCCCCGTACGTCGTCCACGGGCCAAAGCTCTTCTGCACCCAGAGCGGTACTTTGTACCATGTCTTGCCCACCCCCAGGCCTTTGGAGGCGTTGCCGGTCGGCATTTCGAACATGACAAACGTGCCGACCATGGGTCGATGCTTGGTTTCCTGCACGAACCGGTACTTGATTCCCAGTTCGATGTCGCCCAAGCCGACCGCATTCGGACCCGTGCCGGCCGGAGCTAAGGCCGGGTTGTTCGAGGGAAAAATCGCAGCGAGAGGAGCGATGATGTGGAGGTGCGTGTTAGGCAGCGGTCCCCAATTGAACTCGCAAGCGGGGCCAACCGTATCGGTCTCCACCGGGGTGCCGTCCGAAGACGCGAACGTATAGAACTCGTAGTGCCTGAAATCGATTGGCTCCGGATCGTCCGTTTGAAAGGGAGGACCGGCCATAAGGTTCGCTGCGGCTGCAAGAAACACGAGCAGACCCATTGCCCAAGCCGAAATCTTCATGCAGACCTCCTATCTCTCACGCGTTGCCCCGAGCGCTACTTCGACTTTGCCGCTAGCCCTAGGCGCGCGCCCTCTCTGATTTCATCCGTCGCGCGCCGGACCACCATATCGCCTGGCTTCAAGTTACCGATTGCTTCCACCAGGTCTCCGTCGCTGGCGCCCTTCTTCACATCGACCCATTCAGCCTGGCCTGCGTGATCCCGTATGACGAAGGTGCGTTCGGTGGTCGTGACGACGCTGGTCTTTGGGACCCACAATTCCTGGCGCGTGCTCCGGATGGGCCACTTGACGTTGGGATACATGCCCGGAGCAAGAGCGCCATCGGCGTTCATGACATCCAGTTCGACCGGCATGGTACGAGTCTTCTGGTCGAGTGCGTGAGCAAGCCGCGCGATGGTTCCGGAAAAGGACCGGGCCGGATAGGCCGGAACGCTGAATTCGACGCGCGCTCCGGTCATGATGGCGCCAACGCTTTCCTCGGGAACCGCAACCACAACCCGCAAACGGGAGACTTGTTGAACCACCAGGAGAGCGGGGTCGTCGCCGCCGGGGCCTACCAGAGCTCCAGGATGAACAAGGCGGTCCGTGACCACGCCGTCAAAAGGCGCCGCGATCTTCAGATATGCCAGCATGGCTTGGAGCGCGTTCACCGCCGATTGGGCCGCCGCACTGGCCTTCTGCCGCGAGTTCACGAGAGCCTGCGCGGCCTCCACTTGTTTCTGCGCGACCACCAAATCGTTGCCGGCGACGGCCCCGGGCGTTTTGGCCGCTTCGCCGATCCGCTGGCTGGTGCTTTGGGCACCGGCGAGTTGGGCTTCCGCTTGCAGCCGGTCCGCTTCGGCGGCCTGCACCTTGGACTCGGCCTCGGCGATCTGCGCCTGCATTTCGGGCGCAGTCAACTCGATGAGCGGTTCGCCTTCCTTGACCGTGCTGCCCCGGTCCACCAGCACGCGTTCGACGTAGCCCGGGACCTTGGCGTGCAGCGAAACCGTCAGGTAGGGCCGGATCTCGGCGGGTAGCTCGACGGTCCGGGACTCCGTCTTGGAAACGACCGGGGCGAGATCGCTCGATTGCGCCCACGTCAGCCATGCGAACATGGCGCCGGATAGGACCGGAATGGTGAATGTCCTAAGTCGCATCATAATATCGGCTCGTCGGGTCCATCGGGCTGAGGGATGGAGAAGTAGTGGATGCGTTGCGCTGAAGAATCGCGTAGATCGAAGGCAAAATGGTCAGGGTGGCGAAGGTGGAAAGGGCCAAACCGCCGATGACGGCGCGGCCAAGCGGCGCGGCTTGCGGGCCGCTCTCCCCGAATCCGATGGCCAGCGGAACCATGCCGAAAATCATGGCGGCCGCGGTCATCAGGACCGCCCGCAACCGGCCGGCAGCGCCTTCGCGCGTGGCTTCGAGCAACGTCCGGCCTTCGTGGCGCGCGCGTTCCGCGAACGTGACCAGCAGAATCGAGTTGGCCACCGAAATCCCGATCGCCATGATCGCTCCCATGAAGGACTGAATGTTCAGCGTGGTTCGGGTCGCCAGCAGCATCAGCAGGACGCCGCAGAGCACGGCCGGCAGGGTCAGCACGATGGCGAGCGCGAGGCGCATGGACTGAAAATTGGCGGAGAGCAGCAGAAAGATCGCGAGGACCGCCAGCAGCAATCCTACGCGCAATCCGGAAATGGTCTGATCGAGCGGAGGCATCTGCCCGCGGAATTGAACGGAAATGCCGCGAGGGGGCGCGCCCGCCGCCGCCACCGCCTGGCGAATCGGGCCGGCTGCCTCGCCGAGCGTAATGCCGTGCAGGTTGGCGGTGAGGCTGATTACGTGCTGGCCGTTGTAGCGGTCAATTTCGCCCGGCATGGTGTTGAGCTTGAGGCCGGCAATATCGTCGAGCAGGGGTTCCGGGCTGCCGCCGGGCATGACCGGAACATTGGCGATTTGCTCGACGCTTTGCAGCCGGTTTTGCGGCAACTCCACCTGGATCTGGAAGGCGTTGCCGGAATTCGGGTCGCGCCAATAGTTGGGGTCGGTGAAGCGCGAGGACGAGGTGGCCGGAACCACCGAGTGCACCACGTCCGCCATGGTGAGACCGAACTGGCCGGCGCGGTCGCGGTTGATGTCGATATCGAGCGTGGGAAAGTTCATTTCCTGCTGGAACTGTAAATCGCGCAGAGGTTTCAACTTCGCCAATTGCGTCCGCACCTTCTGCGCATAGACGTACGCATCCTGCAGACTGACTCCCTGCACATCCACCTCCACCGGAGTGGGCGAACCGAAGCCCATCACCTGGGTAACAATGTCACCGGCTTCGAAGGAGACCCGGCAGTCGGGCAGTTCCTTGAGCAGGCTCTGGCGAAGCCGTTCGCGCAATGCTTCGCCGCGTGGGGCGTCCGGTTTGAGCGCGACCTGGATGATGGCGTCCTGCGGCCCGCTGATGAACAGGTGGATCAGGTCCACGGGATAACTGGACGGAATGAGACCTTCGAAGTCGCTGGTGATGGCGACGTTGTCCTTGCCGGCGGTGCTTCCGATTACGTCCAGGGCGTGGAGCACGATGCGCTCGGTCTCTTCGATACGCGTTCCCGCCGGAGCGCGCAGCCGGATACGCAGCAGGGGAGCATTGGCCTCCGGGAACAACTCCGTCCCCATGCGCGGCAGCAGGACGTAGAGCAAGCCGGCGGAGGTAACGAGGTACAAAAGGGCGAGCGGCCAGCGGAACCGCAAAACGCCGCCCAGGTAGCTTCCGTAAACCGAGCGCAGTCGCCCGAAGAAACCTTCCCCCTCCTCGCCGCGATGCGCTTCCCGCATCAGCCATGTCGAGAACACCGGAACCAGGCTGCTGGAGAGCAGGTAGGACGCAATCATGGAGAACCCGACCGCCATGGAAAGCGGCACGAACAACTGGCGGCTCACCCCCACCATGAAGAACGAGGGCACGAACACCGCCAGGATGCAGAACATGGAGAGGAGGCGCGCGATAGCGGTCCGGCTGCATGCTTCCACCACCGCGCGGGCCCGCGAGACGCCAGGCATCATGCGCGTGTGAATGTTCTCGATTTCGACGGTGGCTTCATCCACCAGGACGCCGACGGCCAGCGCCAGTCCTCCCAACGTCATGATGTTGATGGTCTGGCCGGTGACCCACAACAGAACCACGGCGCTGAGCAGCGCGAAGGGAATGTTCAGGATGACGATCAGGGCGCTGCGCCAGTCGCCGAGGAAGATCAGCACCATCAGGCCGGTGAGAGCCGCGCCCAGCAGGCCTTCGAGGACCAGGCCGCGCAGGGAATTGGTGACGTAGGGAGACTGATCGAACTGTAGGCTCACATCGACGTCTTCGGGAAGGGCCCTCTTGAAAGTCGGGATGGCCGCCTTCACGGCGCCGATCACCGCCAGAGTCGAAGCGTCCGCGCGCTTCGTGACGGGAATATAGACCGTCCGTTTGCCATCCACGTGGGCGTAGGCGGAAACAATGTCGGTTCCGCTTTCGATCGCGCCGATGTCGCGCAGATAAACCGTGGCGCCGGAGACCGGCCGGATGGGCGTGCTCAACAGGTCGGGAAGGTTGCCGCCCAGGGCCGCGTTGGTTCTGGCAATGCGCTCCACCTTGCCAGTCCACATATTTCCGGAAGGCATTACCAGCGTGGCTCGGTTGACGGCGGCGATAGCCTCCTCCGGCGAGACTTGATATTGCCTAAGCCGGTCGGGGTCGAGTGTGACCACAATCGTCCGCTGATTTCCGCCGAACGGCGGGGGAGCAGAGACGCCGGTGAGAGTCGCAAAGAGCGGGCGGACGCGGTTGATGGCGTAGTCCTGCAACTCGCCCTGGGTGTGAGTGGCGCTGTTGAACACCAGCCAGCCGACGGCCACGCTGCCCGCGTCAAAACGCGTGATGAAGGGCGGCACGGTTCCCGGAGGCATGAAGGAGCGGGCGCGGTTGACGTAGCCGACAGTCTCCGACATCGCCTGACTCATGTTGGTTCCCTCGTGAAACACGAGTTTCATCAGCGTGGCGCCCTGGATACTCTTGCTCTCGACGTGATCGATGCCGGTGATGTAGAGGAAGTGATACTCGTAGTAGTAAGTCAGGTAGCCTTCCATCTGGGCGGGGTCCATGCCGCTGTAAGGCTGAGAGACGTAGATCGCGGGGTCGCCCACCTGGGGGAAGATGTCGACCGGCATTCGCTCCACGGCCAGTAGTGCACATAGCGCGATCGCGATCAGCGCGACCACTACCGTAATGGGCCGCCGCAGTGCGGCTAGGACAAGGCGCATTTCCTTCTACTCCTTGCGGATCACTGGCCAACCTCTGTGAGGAAAGGTTGAATGTCTCCGCGAGCCGCGGCCACTTCGAGCAGGCCGCGCCAAACGCTTAAGCGGGCCAGGGCATCGTCGATTTGAGCCCGCACCAGCAGCCGTTCCGCTTGAGCGACATCGTCGATGGGGGCCAGACCCGCCTGGTACCGCGCGGTGGCTTGTTGCAGCGCGGTTTGGGCCGCCGACACTTCCACCGGGGTATTCGCGGCGACGCGGCGCGCGCCGGAGAGCGTCGCCAGCGCGGCGTTAAACTGGGCCCGCAGGTTCGCGGCGACCAGTTGATATTGCGCCTGCCCCGCCCGGATGTTCGCCGATTGCACGGCTTCCCGCTCGCGAATGGCGAACCGGTCCATCGCCGGGAACATGACCGTGAGTCCCAGACCGTAGTTTTGGACCGTGGGAGCCAACCCATTCAGTCCGCCCAGCCGCGCGCCATCGTTCAACAAGCCGGTCCCGCGCGCGGCCGCCACGCCTTGCACGGCGAACTGCGGATAATCGGTTCGCTCGATGGCATTGAGCTGGCTCTGTTGCTGCGCGATGGCTGCGCTCTGCTCAATCGCCAGGGGATTCGCCGCGGCATCGAGCGGCGGCTCCGGCTTCTCGGCCGGCAGTGGGCCGGTAGACTTGCCTGGGTTCAAGCTTATCGCCGATGGCTCGAGACCCACGAATTGCGCGACCGTGGAGCGCGCGACGTCGATGGCCTGTTCGGCCTGGGCGAGTTGCGTCTGCGCGGCGGCCAATTCCGCTTGAACCCTCGATTCGTCCGCGCCCGGCCGCAATTCGGCGGCCACCAGCGCATGAATGTTCTTCAGAACGGTTTGCCAACTATCGACGGCAGCGCGGGCCGCCTGAGCGGCTTGCTGGGCGGCCACCACGGTCAGGAATGCATCCGCCGTGGCAACCGAAACGTCGTAGCGCGTCCGGTTCATGGTCGCCTGCGCCTGGTTGCGCATCGCCGTGACGGCGGAGACATTGGCGGCGCGCAATCCAAAGTCGAACGGCTGCCAGGTGACCAGGACTCCCACGCCGCTGTCCCAGACGGAGCCGAAATTGTTCGAGGGAACGCCATCCACGCCCGGAATGACGCCTTGCGGCAGCAGGAGCCCGTAAAACGTGTTGCGCGTAGCGCGGTTAATCTGCGCCAGGCCGTCGACGCGCGGCAGATAGGCCGTTTGCGCCAGACGGATCCCGGCCGCGGCCGCATTCATCTGTTCCTGGCTCACGCGGACGGACGGATAATTCCGTAACGCGTCTTCGACCGCCTGGCTCATAGTCAATGCGGTAGGAGCCGCGGATGGCTGCCCCTGTAACGCTCCCGCAAGCGCGGCCATTGCCGCAAAGCACATCGCCGCACGCGCCGCTTTCGAACTTCGCTTAGTGGGCATCTGGGCTAATCGCCTTCGATGAGTTCATGAAAAAGCTCCCGCACTTTGCCCTTCGATGCCGCCAGCGCCTTTCGGCCGAGCGCCGTGGCCCGGTACACGCGCCGTAGCGACTTGCCGTTTCGCACCGCGGCCGATCGCAGATACCCTTTCTTTTCCAGGCCCTGTAGGAGCGGATACAGGCTCCCCGGACTGATGCGGTAGCCGTGACGCGCCAGTTCCTCGATCATTCCGAGCCCGAAGACCGGCCCCTCCACCGCGTGATGCAGCACGTGCAGCCGGATCAAACCCGAATACAGGTCGCGGTCTGCGGCCCTGGCGTCGTGCTCTGAATTCGATTTCGACATCGGATTACGAAATACCGATATCGTACGAACGCACCGCGGCGCTTGTCAAATCTGTGCGAGAGAATATGTGCGAGCGAGCACGTTTCGACGGATTACCGCTTCATGCTCCACCGCAGGAACCCGATCATGGTCTTGCCATCTTCGATCTTGCCGGCCACGATCATCTCCCTGACTTCCTTCCGCGTGAACCACCGCGCTTCGATGCGCTCGTCGTCCATGGGTGTTGCGGCGCCGGCGGTGAGATCCGTCGCCAGGTAGATCGTCATGCGCTCCTGCACGAATCCTGGGCTGGCCCAAAATGAGGCCAGCTTGGTCCACGCGCGCGCCTTGTAGCCGGTCTCCTCGGCTAGCTCGCGCTTGGCGGCCTGCAGCGGCGTCTCCCCGGGATCCACCTTTCCAGCCGGCAATTCCCAAAGGTTCTTCCCCGCCGGCAGACGGTATTGGCGAACCAGCAGGACGCGCTTCTTCTCATCCACCGCCATCATGACGGCAGATCCGGCGTGGCGCACCACGGACCGTTTGATGGTGAATCCGGTCTTGGGATCGACGGCTTCGTCCTCCGTCACCCAGAACAAACGGCAGCGATAGACTTCTTTGGAGCTGATGATTTTCATGATCTCTTGAGGGCTTCGGCGAACTGGTCCACGGGCAGCGTATTCATGATATCGGCCGGCCCCAGCCAGCCGCGCCGCGCCGTCACCACGCCGTATTTCATGCCGGCCAGGTGCTTGGGGTGGTGCGCGTCGGTGGAGATGGCGAAGCGCGCGCCTTTGGATTTCGCCGTTCGAATATTCGTGGCGTTGAGGTCCAGCCTTTCGGGGCTGGCGTTGATTTCGAGCCACACGCCGCGGCGCACCGCCTCCGCCGCCACGCGCTCGAAATCGAAAGGGAACGGGTCGCGCTGCAGCAGCAGGCGTCCTGTGGGATGCCCAAGAATGCGCAGCCGCCCGCTGTCCAGGGCGCGCAACAGCCGGTCCGTCATTTCGGCGGATTCCATGTTCATGTGGCTGTGTACGCTCCCAATTACCAGGTCCAACTCAGCCAGCGCGTCGCCGGCCAGATCGAGCGCGCCGTCCTTGAGAATGTCGCACTCCAGGCCGGAGAAGATGCGGATGCCCAGGCCGTCCGCATTCATCTGGCGCACACGGCGCGCGAATTCCACCACCCGCTCTTCGTCCAGGCCGTTGGCCATCGCCAGGGCTTTCGAGTGGTCGGTGATGGCAATGTATTGATATCCCCGCGCGCGCGCGGCCTCGGCCATCTCTTCGAGCGAGGCGCGTCCGTCGGTTTCCGTGGTGTGCATGTGCAGATCGCCGCGGATATCGGCGATCTCCACGAGCGACGGCAGGCGTCCCTCCGCCGCGGCTTCGATTTCGCCCAGGTTCTCGCGCAGTTCCGGCGGAATCCACCTAAGGCCAAGGGCCTCGTAAACGCCGGCTTCGGTTTCGCCCGCAACTTTGACATCGCCATCCACGCGGAACAGCCCGTATTCGCTGAGCTTTAGCCCCATTTTCACGGCGCGCGTGCGTATGGCTACGTTGTGGTCCTTGCTGCCCGTGAAGTACTGCATGGCGGCGCCGAAGCTGCCCGGCGGCAGCGCGCGCACGTCCACCTGCAAGCCTTCGCGGCCGACCTTAGCGCTGGCTTTGTTTTCCCCGTGCCCCAGCACTTCCGTGACGCCCTTGTACGCCACGAACGCGTCGAGCGCCGCGCGCGCCGCGGGCCCCGTGACCAGCAGATCCAGGTCGCCCACCGTTTCGCGCCCGCGCCGCAGGCTGCCGGCGGGCGTGATGGTATCCACTCCCGGAACGGCTTGCAGCACGCCGGACAGTTCCTCCGCCACTCCTTCGGCGTAACTCAGCAGGTAGCGGCCCGTGCGCAGCCGGTATTGCGCGATGGAGCGCAGCACCTTCTCTTCGAGCTTGGCGCCCATGCGCGGCAGGACACGCAGCTTTTGGTCCAGGCAGAGGCGCTCCAATTCGTCGATGGAGGCGATGCGGTAATGCTCCAGAATCAGCGCGATGCCTTTGGGACCCAGGCCCTGAATCTTGAGGAACTCGAGCGTAGCGCGCGGGAATTTCTCAAGCAGCGCGTCGCGGCGTTCGCAAGTGCCAGTCGAGACAATCTCCGCCAGCACCTGCGCCAATCCCTTGCCGATACCGGGAATGTCAGTGACCTTGCGTGCGGGATCGCGGAGGATGTCTTCAATTCTCTCCGGGTGCCCCTCCACGGTGGAGGAGCCGTTGCGATAGCTCCGTATGCGGAACCCATCCTCGCCGGCGATCTCCATCAGATCGGCGGTCTCCCAGAGCACGCGCGCGATTTCCTTGTTCTCCAAGCGAATTCCCCAGTAACGATTGTAATGGGTTCAGGGCTTGGGCCGGACCCCGCAGCAGCCCGCCCGGGCAGGAGGGCCAGTTTACGACAATCTCAGTTGTCGGGATGTAACCGCTCGCCCGAGGACGAAAATGCGTCCGTCGCCTTTTCCTTGTTCCCTCGACTGTTTTCTGCAATTCCGCGTGGCCGATTCTCGCTGAATCGGGCCTTGAACTGCGGAGCTTCGGGGGAGTACCTTCGTGGATGGGGCGGCGGTTCTTTCGCTGGGCCGCATCATGTAGAGGAGGAAAGATGAAGGTTTTCTTACTCGGCGTGCTCTTCTGGAGTCTCGTGGGCGCTGCCATCGCGTATGCGGGAAGCGACCTGTATGGCGGCAGAGCAGGGGAGGGGTTGTGCCTGCTGCTCCTCTCCGCCATCATGGTCATGGTACTGAAGCTGGGAAACGACGTGATGGAACGCCTGGATTCCCTGGACCCTCAAGGAAGGGGGAGGTGAGCGATGATTGGTGCCTTGCTGATAGCGATTCTCGTGGTAGTGCTCATTCTGCTGGTCAAGGTGATCGGGCTGCTAGAAATGGTAAACAGAAATCTTGCCTACGGGGAAATCACCATCGTTGCGGCTGCATTTTGCGCCGTTGACCATTGGGGCCACGATCCAGTTGAAGCCGTACGGGCGGCCAAAGGGCTAATCGACGCTATCAATACCGACCCGGCGGTAAAGAGCGGACTCTACTATGGTAGCCGCAAGCTTTATCCATCTTAGGCCATAAACGGCTAAGGTAGTTATCGGTGGCGATTCCCACCGTAGTGGAGAATCTACGGCGTGACGGTGGAAGCCTGGCCGCAGGCCCCCCTCTTAACTCTTCCGTGCGCGAACACAAGCTTGCCTCGGGGCTTACCATTTCTATTTGGAAAGCGGCTAACTCTGTATCGCAAGTGCTAAGCCCACCTGAGCTACCATGCAGCTCGGAGTGACTCGACAAACTCACAGAAGCGCTGTACGCCTTCGATTGCGCCGACAAGCTTCGTGCGTGTTGCCTGAATAGGTACCGCAAAAGTCAGTGGAAGCGGGTTCCCTTCGGAGTCTTCAACAACAATAGAGTCACCGTCAAGCGTGGCCATGTACGTCTCGTCTCCGAAGGTAGGGTTTGGAAATCTCTTGGCGTCACCTTCGGTCTGCATCGGCCAGGCGCCATCAATGGATGGGTCGTGCCAAATGGCGTTGCGAGCGAGATTGATCTCTTCGAGTTGCGCGAGGCTTACAGGAGAGTTGTCCCAACGGAACGCGGTGCGGCTTTCCAGAAAGCATGTGTACCGATGCAGCCACGAGTTGCCCGAACCCTTCTTGCATGCGGGTAAGACTTGGCCGATTTGGGTGTTAGCGACTTTGGCCTCGCGCGTGATGAATTCGCTCAGGTAATTCTGAAGGGCCTTAGCAACATATGAGAGAGCACAGTGCCCAACCATCCGTAGGCATTCATCGGCGTCGTTCCACTCTGTCTGATACTCAAATCCGTCGTAATCTCCGGGTGCGTACTTTGGCACGAAAGGCTCTTCGTTCGCCTCTATCTTTCGCTTCGTGGTTTCGAACGGTTCGGCCGCCGCGTCGTAGAACCGCTTGATGAAGCCAAGGCGATCTTGAAGGATGCCCAAGTAGTCCATTTGCCGTTTAGTTTAGCGTAACCTCCCTTACGCTGTATAACCAATGGAAGCAGTTGAAAATAAACCCCTTAATTCCATGAGATCCGGCGAGCCGCCCGTTGTGGACAGAAGACGTGAATAGCGGGGACTTGAGCCTGTGACGCGTTGAAGGCGTCAGGCGAACAAGAGCCGTCCCTTCGGCTCAGGTATAGGGCGCCCCAATTCCTGGGCGGTTTCGATCCATTCCTGAATTACGATTTCAGCATTCGCCAGCGCCCCTTGCCGAGTAGGGCCATCAGCAGCAGCGACCGCATGGCGGCGCACTAGGCACTCCCCCCGTGAACGTACTCATCAGGAGTCCTCTTCGAGGGATCTCAGTTGGGCGCGATGCAACGCGGAATCCACCTACGCAGGCTGCCGCGAATACACTTCGTTCAGGCGCTCCGTCCCCGCCCTCACCCGCCTGATCACCGCCTCCGTAAACTGCTCCGTCGTCGCACTCCCGCCCACATCCCCAGTAAGACATTCGCGATTCGCATATACCTGGTCAATCGCGCCCCTCAACCTCGCGGATGCTTCGCGTTCGCCCAGATGAGCCAGCATCAGGACCGCGGATTGCATCAGCGCGGTGGGGTTCGCCAATCCCTTGCCGGCGATATCCGGCGCCGTGCCGTGCACCGCTTCGAAAATCGCGTGGTTGTCGCCCAAATTCGCGCCGGGCACGATGCCCAGGCCTCCCACCAGTCCGGCCGCCAGATCGGAAACGATATCGCCATAGAGGTTCGGCAGCACCAGCAGATCGAACGTCTCGGGCCGCATCACCAGTTGCATGCACGCGTTATCCACAATCAGTTCGTTGTACTTGATCTCCGGAAACTGCGACGCGGCTTCGCGGCAGCACGTCAGAAACAGGCCGTCGCTCATCTTCATGATGTTGGCCTTGTGGATGGCCGTAACTTTCGCCCGGCCCTCCCGGCGCGCGTATTCGAACGTCGCACGGGCAATCTTCATCGACGCGTTCCGCGTGATGATCTTGAGGCTTTCCACCACGCCGGGAACAATCTCGTGCTCCAGGCCCGCGTACAAATCCTCGGTGTTCTCGCGGAAGATCGCCATGTCGATCGGCAGGTCCTGAAACCGGGTCTTCAGGCCGGGCACAATCCGCACCGGCCGGAAGTTCACGTACAAGCCCAGCTTCTTTCGCAACGCCACGTTGATGCTCTGGTGTCCGCCCCCGATGGGCGTTGTGGTGGGACCCTTCAAACCCACGCGGGTCGCTTCGAGCGAGGCGAATACGTCGTCGGGAATCAACCTGCCGAAGTCCGCCAGCGCGCGCAACCCGGCATCCACGCGGTCCCACTCGATCTTCACGCCCGTGGCCTCCACCGCGCGAACCGTAGCTTCCGCGACCTCGGGTCCGATGCCGTCTCCGGGAATGAGCGTAACCAAATGAGCCATCACCGCTATTATAGGGGTGAGGGACGAAGTTGATTCCGCACTGGTCCGTGGAGCGCCGCAAGATGGTCGACTGCCAGCTGCGCCGCCGCGCCATTCGTGACGAGCGCGTGCTCGCCGCCATGCTGGAGATTCCCCGTGAGCAATTCGTGCCGCCGGAAGCGCGCGTTTCCGCTTACGCCGACTGCCCGGTACCCATCGGCCGCGGCCAGACCATCTCGCAGCCTTACATGACGGCGTTGATGGCCGAGTCGCTCGAATTGACGGGAGGCGAAACGGTCCTCGAGATCGGCGCAGGCTCCGGATACGCCGCTGCCGTTCTGGGCGCGCTCGCGGCGCGCGTGGTCTCCATCGAGATCGTTCCTTCCCTGGCCGATCTCGCACGCGAGAATCTGCGCCGCGCCGGACGCGACGGCAACGTGACCGTCGTCTGCGGCGACGGCTCCATGGGATTCCCGGAGATGGCGCCCTATGACGCAATTTCCGTTGCTGCCGGCGCGCCCGGGATCCCCGCCGCCCTGCTCGAACAGTTGCGGGATCCCGGCCGCCTCGTGATTCCGGTTGGCGACTGGGGCCATCAGGACCTGCGCGTCTTGGTCAAGCAAGGCGGCAGTGTCATCGATCGCGTGGCCACCGGGTGCGTCTTCGTTCCACTTCGCGGCAGCGACGGGTGGCAATAGATGCGCCTGCGAACCGCCCAGAACCGCCTCAAAATCGAGCACAGCATCATCGACGGCGTCCGCGGCGTTCTCGAGCAACTGCTGGCCGCCAACCCCGCCATCCGCTCCGTCATCCCGGGGGTTATCCGCCCGGTCCGCGATGCCCGTGGCAAAGTCAGGGTGCGGGTGACCGTACCCACGCAGAACGGCTGGAAGGCCATCGCCTTCAGCGCCGGGGCGCGCCAGGAACTCTTCGTCAGCGCGGACCTCTCCAAGGAAGACCTGGAAGCCGCGTTCCGAAAAGCCGGGGCCGAGCTCGCCTGAGGCCCGTCAGTAGGGGTCCCGCACCAGCGTCCTGACGCGCTCAATGAGTTGTTCCGCCGTAAACGGCTTCAGCAGCACCCGCTCCGGCGCGTGACGAAGCATGCTGACCATGCCGATGCTCTCGATCGCCGAAGAGACGTACAGAGTCTTCATGGCGGGGTGTTTCCGCTCCAGTTGCAGCGCCAAATCCAATCCATTGAGGCCCGGCATCACAAAATCGACAATCGCAAGATCGATCTTCCCGTCGTGAACGGCGGCGACCCCCAACGCCTCTTCGCCGCTGCCCGCTTCCAGAATGGTACAGCCGTATGGCGCAAGAGCCTGGCGGATCAGCCTCCGCACCGCGGCTTCGTCATCCACGATGAAAACGGTATTCCCGCCGATCTCCGGTTCCGCGCCCGTTATCGGCTCGTCCTGGGAATCCGCCGCGCCTGTCTCGGAAAGAGCGTCCGGCGCGGGCACGCGCGGAAGGGTTATCCTGAATGCCGAACCTCGCCCGGCGTCGCTCGTAACAGTAATGCGCCCCCCGCTTTGTTTCACGATTCCATAGACCTCCGCCAGTCCCAACCCCGCGCCAGACACCCCTTGTTTGGTCGTGAAGAACGGTTCAAAAACGTGCGCCATGGCGGCTTCGCTCATGCCGGTTCCGGTGTCACTCACCGTTAACACCACGTAGCGGCCCGCGCCGAGGCCGAATTCCTGAGCGGAAAGGCGGCCCAGGTCGAGGTTGGCGGTCTCAATGCCCAGCTTGCCGCGGCCCACCATGGCTTCCCGCGCATTGACAGCCAGTTTCGTCAGGACCTGACGGATCTGGCTGGCATCGGCCATCACGTGACCCAGCGCGGGTTCGAGCGCGGTCGCCAGTTCGATATCCGCTCCAACCAGGCGCTGCAGCATGTCCCGCGATTGCGAGACGATGGCGTTCAGGTCCAGCGCCCGCGGCTGCGTTAACTGTCTCCCGCTCACAACCACCATCCGTTGAACCAGGGCGGCGGCCTTCTCGCCGGCGTCGCAAATCGCCTGCAAATCCCCATGCATTGGATCGAAGGCTTGCGTCCGGCTCAGGAGAAGCTCGCCGTACCCATTGATTACGGTCAGCAGGTTGTTGAAGTCGTGGGCCATGCGGCCCGCCATCCGGTCCAGGCACTCCAGTTTCTGCGCTTGCCGGAGGTGCTCTTCAAACTTAGAGGATGCTTCCCTGGCCCGCTTGTCTTCCTGCAACTTCCGCCGCCGGAAGGAATCGCGCAGGACCACGGCCATCATCAAAAAACTGGCGGCGGCTACTGACCCCGCGGCCAGCAGCCAGTACCGGGCGCGCGCCGGTTCAAGAGTTGCCGCTAGAGGCCCCCCCAGCAGGGCGGCCAGCAGGCAGGCCCACGCGACAGCGTAGGCCCGGCGGGTATCCGCCCGTGCTTCGTCGGGAAAGCGCGACAGGGCAAATCTGCGGTGCATGGCTCGGCCTGTTCAATCTTAAGCCCACACTGGGGGTCGGGGCTAGTGGTTACTAGTTATATCCGGCCGCGCGGCGTGTTACATAGACATATATCAAGGTTGCAAAGGGAGGTGTTATGCACCGGCGTGGCTTTCTGCTTGGAACCGGAATTACGGCGGCTTCCGCGGCCGCCCAAAATGCCGCGGCGCCTCGCGCGGAGGCCGTGGAGAGCGCTGTCCCAGCTACTGGGCCCGCCGTGGTTCTCAGTCAGGTTGGTTTCGCACCCCAATCCCACAAGACAGTGGTGTACCGCCTCGGCGCCGCCGAAACGCCTCCGGAGAGCTTCACGCTCAGAGACACTGGTTACCCGCCCCAGCCGTTTTCTCTTACTCGCCCTCTAACATCCGCGCCGGGCGATCTTGGCAATTGTCTCACCGGCGACTTCAGCGGCCTCGACCGCGAAGCTAACTACCAGATTGTCGCCGGACGGGAACGTTGCGCCCCTTTCTTCGTGCGTCCGGATGCCTGGCGCCGCACCCTGCCCAACGCCGTGAGCTATCATCGCTCGCAGCGTTGCGGCGTGGCCGTACCCAACGTCCATCCGGCCTGCCATCTGGACGACGCGCGCCGCCGCGACACCGGCGAGCACATCGATATGACCGGCGGCTGGCACGACGCCGGCGACCTGCGCAAATGGATGGACGCCACCATGATGGCCGGCTTCGGCCTCCTGCGCGTGGCGCGCCATTTGGGCGACGCGTGGGACGCGGCCGGCTCCGGACTGCCCGTCTTACTCGATGAAATGCGCTGGGGCAACCGTTACTTCCTCAAAATGCAGGATAAGGACGGGCGCTGCTTTGCCGACACCGCCGGCGGCGTGGGCGGCGATAACAGCGACAACCATTGGACCGACAACCAGCCCGGCACGCAGGACGACCGCTACATCAACCCCTCCAAACCAGCCCAAGTCCAAGCCATGTTCGTCGCGCTTCAGGCCATGGTGGCGCAGGCTTTCTCCACGAGCGACCCCGGCTATGCGCAAGCCTGTCTCGCCGCCGGCCTTCGTTGCTGGGAAGCCACCGAGCATCCCACGCAGGTTCGCGATCTCAGTTGGCGCGTTCTGGCGGCCATCGAACTCTATCGCGCCACGCACGCAGAAAAATACGTCGCGGTTGCCGCTACGCTCGGCCAGTCACTCGCCGCTTTGCAGATGTCCGCCTACGCCGGTTCGCAGAATAAGGTCCGCGGATTTTGGGGGACCGGAGGCGCGCGCCCGGCGCCCTACACAGACCCGGTCTATTCGGCCATGCCCGCCCTCGCCATGCTCGAACTGGCCTCCGCGTTTCCCACCCACGGCGAAGTCTCGCGCTGGCGCGACGCCCTGCGACTCTATCTCGATGAGTATGTCGTCCCGATGAGCGCCCGCTCCGCCTATGCCATCGTGCCGCTGGGAGTCTACCTGGGATCGCCTACTCAGGAAACATACCGCCCCTTCGAAGGCGAGTTGACCTACCGCTACTTCATGCCCACGCGCCGCCAGTCCTGGTGGTTGGGCATCACCTCCCATCTGGAATCCCACGCCGCGCTGCTGGCGGGGGCGGCCAAACTGTTCGCCAAACCCGCGTACCGCGACCTGGCCCTGCGCCAACTGGAATGGGTCATGGGCGCCAATCCTTTCGGCGCCTGCCTGATGACCGGCGAGGGATCCCGCAACTCCTATCCGTTCTCCCATTTCGTCGGCCCCATCATCGGCGGCATTGTCAACGGCATCGCCGGCAACGCCAGGGACGAGCCCATCCTTCAAATGGAATACGGCAACGACTGGCGCACCGGCGAATATTGGACCCCGCACAACGCGTTCTACCTGTGGGCGCTGTCGCAATTGGAAAGCGCGTAAGGAAGCCACGCCATTACGGGATCACACCTCCGGCGCTGCGAGCAACGCCGCCAATATCGGATTAAGAGCCGGCGCAAACGGGTTGGCGACCGTGACTCCACGCCACGTGAACCCTTCTTGCAGATCCTCCGATAGAAGTAAGCGGCATTCAGCCTCCGCCGAAGCGGCCAGCACGACCGAGTCCCAGATCGTAAGGCCATGATCGGACGCCAGATCCATAGCATTGACAATCACGGCTGCGGACGTGTCGACTACCGCATACGCGTCGCGCCAACTCAACACGGCCTCCCGCGCTCGGCCTGGGCGCCGCTTGGCCTTTCGAACAAGTACATTAAAGATCTCGCCCAACGTCTGGGCCGGCAACACGATGGCCCCCGGCGCCAATCGCTCGATCAGCTTCAGCGCCTTGTCTCGCATGAGCGCTCCGTTTACGCCTTCGGCGTAGGCCAAGACGTTTGTGTCCAACGCGATCCTCATGGGGCGTCGTCGTACAGCTCGTCGCGCGTCCAGCGGCCGGCGTTCACAACGCGTTCTTTGCGGAGCCGGGCGAAAAGGGCGGAGCGCGCGCCTGCCGCGACCCGATCGTCCTCGACCACGGGCGAGATCCTTGCAACCGGCTTACCGTGACTGGTCACGACGACGCTGCGGCCCTTCTTCACATTTCGCAAAAGTTCCGAGAACCGGCGATTGGCGTCCGCGGCTGAGACAGCGTCGTTCATGGCTTTCTCCACAATGTAGTGACATTCACTACTATATCGCGAACCCGGCATCGGGGTGGGCGGCCTCGGCAACTGCGCCGCGCCGAGCCCCGCCAGGAGTTATCCTCATGGGGAGCTCTCACCGAGGATCCACTCATGCCGCGCGCCCTACCCACGCATCTCCGCCTGATCGTCCCCGCGCTATTGGCCGCTTCCGCCGCCATCGCGGGGGGCAACAACTACAAGAACTTCGATGTCGCCCTCTACAGCCGCGTCTACGAAACGCAGCAGATGAAGGACCCCGCCTGGCTCGAAAGCCACTGGCAAGCCGTCACCAAGTACATGAAGGTCGACAAGATCTATCTGGAGACTCACCGCGACCTGGTGGTGGTGGATCAGGCCACGCTCGATACGGCTAAGAAGTTCTTCCAGAGCAAGGGCGTCAAAGTCTCCGGCGGAATCACGGTGACCGTCAGCGAGGCCAATCACTTCCAAACCTACTGCTACTCAGACCCCACGCTCCGCCAGAAACTCAAGGACGTGGTGGAGTTCACCGCCAAAAACTTCGACGAATTCATCCTGGACGATTTCTTCTTCACCGACTGCAAGGCCGATAGCGACATCGCCGCCAAGGGCAGCCAGAGCTGGACCCAGTTCCGTCTGGCGCAAATGGACGAGGCCGCGCGGAACCTGGTCCTCGGTCCCGCCCGCGCCGTCAACCCCAAGGTCAAGGTCATCATCAAGTATCCGAACTGGTACGACCATTTTCAGTACCTGGGATTCAACCTCGAAACCGAGCCTAAGCTCTTCGACAAGATCTACACCGGCACGGAAACCCGCGACCCCTCCGGCAACCAGCACCTGCAGCAGTACCACGGCTACTCCATCGTGCGCTACTTCGAGAACCTCAAGCCCGGCGGCAATGCCGGCGGTTGGGTGGACCAGGGCGGCATGAACCTTCCCAATCGCTTCGAGGAGCAACTCTGGCTCACCCTTTTCGCCAAAGCGCCGGAAATCACCATCTTCAACATCGGCGCGATCTACTCGCCCACCACCGGCCCCGATGGAACCGTCGTGCCGGATTCGCGCGCTGCCAAACTGGCCGGCCCGGTCTTCGAGAAGGTGGATAGTTTCATCGGCAAGCTGGGCAAGCCCATCGGCGTGAAGAGTTACAAGCCCTTCCACTCGTCCGGCGAAGACCATCTGCCAAGTTACTTGGGCATGGTCGGCATCCCCATGGACATCGTCCCGGAGTTTCCCGCCGAAGAGAAGACCATCCTGCTCACCGAGCAAGCCAAGTTCGATCCCGACATCGTTTCCAAAATCAAGAAACAGCTTGTCGATGGCAAGTCCGTCGTGATTACCTCCGGCCTGCTCAAGGCCCTGCAAGGCAAAGGCATCGAGGATATCGTCGAACTCGAATACACCGGCCAGACCGTGGCCACTCGCGAGTTCACCGGCGGCCGCGGCGCCCCCGCCAAGCTGGCGGAGCCCATCCTGATTCCGGAGATCCGCTACGCCACCAACGATTCCTGGGAGGTGGTGAGCGCCTTTACCTCCTCCAACCGCACCTCGGGAACGCCCATCCTGCTTTCCGCCAATTACTCCAAGGGTATGCTTTACGTTCTGACCATCCCGCAAGCCGAGGGCGACCTGTACAATTATCCGCAGAACGTGCTGACCTCCATTCGCAGCGTTCTGGCTAAGGATATGTTCGTCCGTCTGGACGCCCCCGCCATGGTCAGCCTCTTCGCCTACGACAACGATAAGTTCATCGTCGAGTCGTTCGCCGAGAACCCCGTGCAAGCGCGCGTCGTCACCGAAGCGCGCATTACCAAGCTCCACGACATGGTGACTGGGGAAGAACTGACCGGTCAGACTGCGCAAGCGGGTTTCGGAGGCGGACGCGGCGGAGGCCGTGGCGGCCCGGCGCCAACAACCACGTTTCAAGTGAACCTGACTCCGGGATCCTACCGCGTTTTTTCCGCGGACTGAAAGAGATTACGCTGAAAGCCGATACGCTATGAGAACAACAGCCCTTTTGCTCACACTCGGCGCCGCGCTCGCGCTCGCGCAGACGCGCCCGCCCGCCTTCACCGAAGGCCAGATACTGCCCCTTTGGGAAAACGGCGCGCCCGGCGCGCTGGGCACGGACGACTCCGATATCCCCACCATCGCCGTCTACCGCACAGGCCAACACCCCACCGGCACAGCCGTCGTCATCGCTCCCGGCGGCGGCTACAGCGGACTTTCCATGACCTATGAAGGCCGCCAGGAGGCCAACTGGTTCAACGCCATGGGCGTTTCCGCGTTCGTCCTCAAGTACCGGCTGGGACCGCGTTACCACCACCCCATCGAACTCGGCGACGCCCAACGCGCCATCCGCACGGTGCGCGCCCGCGCTAAAGATTTCGGCGTCGCGCCCGACCGCATCGGTATGATGGGTTTCTCCGCCGGCGGCCATCTGACGGCCACAACCGGCACGCATTTCGACGACGGCAACCCCGCCGCCCCCGATCCCATCGACCGCGTCAGCAGCCGTCCGGACTTCCTGATCCTCTGTTACGCCGTGGCTTCGTTCGATCCGGCCATCACCCACGCCGGTTCGGTGGCGAATCTGCTCGGACCCAATCCCGACCCCAAGCTCATCGAAAACCTCTCGAACGAGCTGCAAGTCACGGCGCAAACTCCGCCCACCTTCCTGTTCCATACGGCCAACGACCCAGCCGTGCCCGTCGAAAACAGCATCCGCTTCTTCCAGGCCCTGCGCAAAGCCAAAGTCCCCGCCGAAATGCACATCTTTGAAAACGGCCCCCACGGCGTCGGCATGGCATTGTGGGACCCGTCCCTGAGCCAATGGACGCCGCTGCTCGAAACCTGGCTCCGTTCCAGGGGCCTGCTCACCGCGCCGGCCGCCAGAAACCCGTAGGCGGCCAAGATTTCGCTGGCGTATTGGCAACCGCTCGGACTATCCTGTCTGAAGGCAACCGCAACCGCGCCGCAGGAGGGATGGCCCGATGCCGCTGAACTTACCCGTATTGTCTTCGAATTGGCCGGATCGCAAGGCCGGCTATGACTTTGTCATCGTGGGTTCCGGCTACGGCGGTTCGATCATGTCGGCGCGTCTGGCCTCCGCGGCCCTTCCGCGCAAGCCTTCCATCTGCATCCTCGAACGCGGGCGGGAATGGCCGGTAGGTAATTTCCCCGATAAGTTCGAAGACTTCCTGGATAACGTGCGCGCGGTGAATCCGCTGGGCCTGTACGACGTCATCGCAGGCAAGGACATCTCCATCTTGAAGGGCAGCGGGCTGGGCGGCACGTCCCTGATCAACGCGAACGTGGCCATCATTCCGGAAGAGGGCGCGTTCCGGCAGGCGGGATGGCCGGATTCGGTGAACCGTTCGACTCTGCTCCCTTACTACAAGAAAGCCGCCGGCGTCCTGCGGCCGAACCCGTTTCCCGCCGGCAAGCCCCTGTTGAAGCGGTTGGCGCTCGAAAAGCGCGCTCAGGAATTGGGCGTGCAGACCGAACTGCTCGACATCGTGGTGACGTTCGACGATACGCCAGACAATGGCTGCGGCATTCCTCAGCCCGCATGCACGCTTTGCGGGGATTGCATTACCGGCTGCAACGTCGGTTCGAAGAACACGCTGTACATGAACTACCTGCGTCTTGCCCACGCCGGCGGCGCCGAAATGTTTACCCAGACGGAGGTGACGTGGCTGGAGCCGAAGGCCGGCGGCGGTTGGCTGGTTCACGGCGTCTACCGCGCCAGCCGCGGCCAGTCCGAACCTTTCACCATGGAGGCCGAAAACGTCATTCTCTCGGCCGGCTCCCTTAATTCCACCGAGGTCCTGCTTCGTTCCGCGGAGCACGGCCTGCCGGTTTCTCCAAAGGTGGGAACGGGGTTCAGCGGGAACGGCGATTTCTTCGGCATCACGTACGACGGCCCGGCGTACCTGCAGACCCTGGGCTTCGGCAATCGCCCCGATAGCTCTGGCGCGGCGAATCCTCCAGGCCCCACCATCACCGTGGCCCTGCATTATAACAGCGATCCCGTAGTTACCAACCACTACCTGGTGGAAGACGTCTCATTTCCGAGCGCTCTCATGCGCGGCGGACAGCTCGCATTCCCCGCGATGCTGGGAAAGGATTTCGGCGGGGACCTCGCCGGGAAGACCGAGCGCGCTCTTCTCGACCTGTCTCAAGTCTCGCCCTATGCGCAGCACGGCGCCCTCAACCATTCGCTGATCTACCTGGTGACGGCGTTCGACAATGCCCAGGGCCGTATCGAGCTGAAGAACAGCATCTGCGATCCCGATGGCAAGCCGGACGTGGTTTGGCAAGGCGCCGGTTCCGAGCCCATATTTGCCGCCATCAACAATGCATTGCGCGAGCACGCCAGGGCGCTCTCGTCGCGCTTCATCGAAAATCCGTCCTGGGCCGTGCTGGGTCTCAAGGGCTTGGTCACCGCCCATCCGCTCGGAGGTTGTCCCATAGGCGAAGGTCCCGGTTCCGGCGCCGTCAATGAGTTCGGAGAAGTATTCGCGAGCGACGGCTCGCTGTTGAAGGGTCTGAGCGTGACCGACGGCGCTTTGGTCCCCTCCGCGCTCGGAGTGAACCCCCTGCTGACCATTTCGGCTCTGTCCGAGCGCATCGCGGAGCATCGCGTCTCCGCATTGGCGCAGGGCTGAGGCGTGGTATAAGGTTTCGAGAGGGCTCATCCATGAATCGACGGTGTTTCCTCGCCGCTTCGGCGGCCATGAGCGGCGGCTTTCTGCCGGGCGGTCCCGCGCCGGCGCAAGCGGCGGACACGGAACGCCAGTTCCAACTGGGCAGCGTGACCTACAACCTGCTCAAAGACATGGACCTCGAAACCATCATCCACACCCTGGAAACCACCGGGCTGGCAGCCGTCGAGTTGCGAACCACCCACAAGCATGGAGTGGAACCCTCCATCGGTCCGGATGCCCGCGCCGCGGTGCGGGAACGGTTCACGCGCACCAAGGTTCGGCTGCTGAGTTACGGCACCGAATGCGAATTCCAATCGCCCGACGCCGCCGTTCGCCAGCGCCAGGTTGAGGTCGGCAAGTCGTTTGTCGACCTGGCCCGCGATACCGGCGCCATCGGCGTCAAAGTCCGCCCGAACGGGCTTCCCCAGGGAGTGCCGTACGAAACCACCATCCGTAATATCGGGCAGGGATTGCGCGATCTGGGCGAGTACGGCCAGTCGAAGGGGATCGAAATTTGGATGGAGGTTCACGGCCCTTCCACCAGCGAGCCCAAGACCGCGTTTGACATCCTCACCGCCGCCGGACATAAGAACGTTGGCGCCTGTTGGAACTCCAATGCCACGGACGTCAAAGATGGCTCCGTGAAGCAGGCTTTCGACCTTCTTGGCCCGTTCATCCGCAACGTGCACATCGTGGACCTGTACAATTCCTACCCCTGGCGCGAGTTCTTCCACCTGCTGGCCGCTTCGGGCTACAAACGGTACACGCTGGCCGAGGTGGCCGAAAGCGCGGACACGGTGCGCTTTCTGCACTACTACAGCGCGCTGTGGCATGAGTTGACAGCCTAAGGAGACACCGTGAATCCACTCGATCGACGAGCGTTTCTGACCGCGGCGGCCGCGCTGGCCCCGGCGGCGCTCGGCCAGACGCCGCGCGACTGGAGCGGCCAGACCCCGCTCCGCTACACCGACCCGGACCTGATCGCGCTCGACAAACGCTTCGAGAAATACATCATCGGCAATACTCCCATCCAACGCCTGTGGACCGGGGCTCTCTGGGCCGAAGGTCCGGCCTGGAACGGAGTCGGCCGATATCTTCTGTGGAGCGATATCCCCAACAACCGCCAGATGCGCTGGCTGGAGGAGGACGGCCACACCAGCGTCTTCCGCTTCCCTTCGGAATACAGCAACGGCAACACCTTCGATTACGAGGGCCGGCAAATCTCCTGCCAGCACGGAATGCGCCGCGTGGCGCGTTATGAGCCGGATGGCACGGTGACTACCCTTGCGGACCACTGGCAAGGCAAGCCGCTGAACTCGCCGAACGATCTGGTGGTGCACCCCGATGGCGCCGTGTGGTTCACCGATCCCACCTATGGCATCCAGGGCAACTATGAGGGCTTCCAGGCGCAGTCCGAAATCAAGGATGCGGTCTACCGCGTCGATCCCAAGACCGGGAAAATGGACAAGCTGACCGACGAGCTCGACAAGCCCAATGGGATTTGCTTCTCGCCCGACTACAAGAAGGTCTACATCTGCGACACGGGCGACCCGCGCGACATCCAGGTTTTCGAGGTGGTGGACGGCAAGACCGTTCGCAACAAACGCCAGTTCACAAACATGACCATGCCCGGAAAAGGTCCGGGACTGGCCGACGGAATCCGCTGCGACGTGGACGGCAACGTTTGGGCCGGCGCGGGCCGCGGCGGGCCGGGTTACGACGGCGTTCACGTCTTCACGCCGGCGGGAGAGCGCATCGGCATGATTGTGCTCCCGGAGATCTGCGCCAACATCTGCTTCGGCGGCGCCAAACGCAACCGCCTGTTCATGGCCGCCAGCCAGTCCCTATATTCCGTGTACGTGGGGACGCGCGGAGCGCACATCGCATGACTCTGAACTCATCGCGCCGCGATTTCATGAAGCGCGCGGCGGCGGGCCTTGCCATAGCCGCGGGCGCGCCCGCCCAACCGAAAAAGGCGCCGAACGGGCCGGTCCTGGCCTACGTCGGCACGTACAGTTCCCCGCAAGGACCGGAGGGCAGCCGGGGTCGCGGCGAAGGCATCTACCTCTTTGAGATGGACCCTTCCAACGGGAACCTGAAACAGCGCGAGCTTTTTCCCGAGGCCATGAACCCGTCCTGCCTGGCTCTCGACCCTTCCCGAACGCACCTGTACGCCGCCAACGAAACTTCGACGTTTCAGGGCGCGGCCTCCGGCTCAGTGAGCGCATTCTCCATCGACCGCCCCACCGGGCGTCTCACCTCGCTGAACACGGTCAGCTCGCAAGGCGCCGGTCCCGCTCACCTGAGCGTGCATCCGTCGGGCAGGTACGTTCTCGTGGCCAACTACGCCGGCGGGACCATCGCGGTCCTTCCCATAAAGCGGGGCGGTTCGCTCGGCGCCGCAACCGACGTGAAGGAGGACAAGGGAAGCTCCGACCCCTCCAAGACCGGCAGCAGCGCGCCTCCCGGCAGCTTCGCGATCAGCGGCCACGAGCATCCTCACGCGCACATGATTCAGGCCGACCCGTCCGGCAAGTTCGTCCTGGCGACCGATCTCGCACTCGATCGCATCAACGTCTGGAAGTTCGACCTGGAAACGGGCAAGCTCACCGCGAACAATCCCGCATCGGTATCCGTGCCGCCAGGCGACGGGCCGCGCCATTTCGCCTTTCATCCAAACGGCCGCTGGGTGTTTTCGATTCAGGAAGAATCCTCCACCATCATCCGGTTCGATTGGGACGCCGCGCACGGAACCTTGACGCCCAGGCAGACCATTTCCAGCTTGCCCGCCGGCTTCAAAGGCACCGATTATACATCTGAGATCATGGTCTCGGCCAACGGCAAATTCCTATACGCCGGCAACCGCCTGCACGATAGCATCGCCGTCTTCTCCATCGGTCCGGCAGGATACTTGGTTTTTGCCTCCGAGGAATGGACGCGCGGCGATTACCCACGCAGCTTCAACTTCGACCCCACCGGCCGCTTCCTCTATTCCTGTAATCAAAGGGCCGACGCCATCACTGGTTTTCGGGTCGATCCGGCCACCGGCCGCCTGGCCTTCACCGGCCAATATGTAGCCGTAGGCACGCCATCGTGCATCGTGTTTCTCGATGGGAGGTGAAGGCTATTTCGCCGCCGCTGCCACACCTTTCACTTCGCCCGTATTGAAGCCCTCCACTACCATCCGCGGCCGTTCGCCTCGCGTGTCCGCATTGGCCAGTTCCGTTTTGATGGTGCGCCGCTCGCCGGGCATCAGGGCCACGTAATTGTCGCTGTAAATCGCGGGGAGAATCCGGTCGCCGCTCGTTTCGCGGACCGCCTTCATCCGCACCATCAAAGCCGGCTGGGCCGAAGGGTTATGCAGCTCGGTAGTCAGGGTCCACGTGCCGGACTGCAGCGCCTCGCGCGTGGTGGCTTCCAGATTCACTTTGGGCAGGTCGCGTATCGCCTTGAAGTTGTTCTCCTCTGTCCCGTGCAGGTAGAAGTTCTCCGAGACAAGCTGTGCGCCGCGCATGAGTTTCAGCCGGATGAAATGCGTGGGAGTCAGTCCTTGCGGATACTCCATCTTGATGGGCGTCTGCACGCTGTCTTCGGGGCTATCGACTGTCGCGGTCTTCTCCCACTTCACCGCGCCATCCATATTGAGTAGCTCCACTGTCGCCGTCAGGCCGGTGGCGTTGCCGCCGCTGTAATTCACCACCTCGATATTGTCCGTCGCGGCGTTCCACTGAATATGCAGCGGCTCGGAGGCTTTCCTGGCGCCGAAGTAAGCCGCAGTCGGCTCGAGGTAATAGTCATAAGTCTGCCACACGAAACACGGCCACGCGGGATGACTCATCCAGATCAGCAGACCCATGCGGTTCTTGCTCTGCGCCTCAAACATGGCGCGGTAGCCGTCATAATTGACGAACTGCGCCAGCGTGACCCACTCGTTCGCGTCCTTCGCCCCGCCGTAGGCGCTCTCGATGATGCTGTTGAAGGATGCGCCGGCCTGCGCGCCCGCCAGCGTGTAATCGTGCAGTCCCCACATGAGGTTCTGCGGCCATAGCGCCGGTTCCGGAATCATCGCTTTCACGCTTTCGATGGTCGGTACGTTGGGCATGCCCATCTCGCTGTGGAACTTGGGCGTGGCGCGGTCCGCGAAATAGCTCTTGATTGGCTGGGCTCGGTACGGCCCGTGCCCCGTCACCACGTACGTTCCTCCGCCTCGGTCATTATCGTCGGCGGAGCTGGGAATGTAGTGCAGGCCGGGGTGCAATTCCGCGATCGCCTCCCGCAATCCGTCGTCGATGGGCTTCGGCGGCACGCCTTCGTTGCGCCCGCAATACAGCCCGATGGAAGCGTGGTTGCGGATCTTCAGAATGTAGTCCCTGGCATTGCGCAGAAACAGGTCGTTGTCGTCCGGGTTGGGGCCGTCGGAGGGATTCGCCAGCCAGAAATCCTGCCACACCACGATGCCCCACTTGTCGCACGCGTCGTAGAAAGCTTCATCGCCCGTCTGGCCCACCCAGTCGCGGATCATGGTGAAATTCATTTCCTTGTGGTATCGCACCGCCGCATCGTACTCGCGCGCGCGATAGCGCAGGTTCGATTCCGGGAAGCCCCAGTTGCCGCCGCGCGGGATGAAGCGCCGCCCGTTGATCCACATGCGGAGCGCGTTGCCCTCCTCGCTGTAAGTGAACTGCCGCACGCCGGCCTGGAACGCTGTCACATCCGAAACCTGCCGCGCCGCAGTGACGAAGCTCAATTCCACGGGGTACAGGTTTTGATCGCCATATCCGGCGGGCCACCAGAGTTTCGGGTTCGCGAGCCGTAACACCGGCGTGGTGGAGGGGTCCAGTTTGACAGTCTTGTCCGCGCCCGCCTCGATGGTCACCGGCATTTCGAACGCGACCGCGCCGAACTTCCCGCGCAGCGTTCCGGTGACGGACGACTTATCGTGGTTGCTGAGAGTCGCGGAAATTGCGACATCCGCGCTGTTGGTGGCCGGCAGCGGCAGTGTGGTGGTCACCAGTGGATTCTCGATAGACACCGGCCCGGTGGTCGTCAGGTACACGTCGGCCCAGATGCCCGTGTTCCGTCCGCGAATGGTGGGAATCCAGTCCCAGCCGATAGAGGCGTGATAGGTCGGATTGTCCGCGCCCAGCAGGCCGCCGTTGAGGCCGGTGGTCTGCACGGTGGCAACCTTGACGGCGCCCGGCGTTGCATTTTTCTCGACGCGTACGGCCAGCGCGTTCTTCGCGCCCGGATGAATCAGGGCCGTGACGTCGAACTTTCCGCGCATAAAGCCGCCCTCGATGCGGCCGGCTTTCGAGCCGTTGACGTAAACATCGGCCTTCCAGTTGATGCCGTCGAAGTTCAGCCACAAGCGCTTGCCGGCGTCCGCTGCGGGGACCGTGAACTCATCGCGGTACCAGAAATCGGCGTAGAAGAAGGAGTCCGAAATCTGAAGCTGGTTGTCGCCGAAATTCGGATCGGGAAGAGCGCCGATGTTCCAATAACTTGAAAGGATGGTCGCCGGAACCGTGGCAACCACCCAGTCCTTATCCTGGAATCCGGGCTTCGAAAGGTCCTCGCCGCTGGCCGTGACCAGAGAATCGCGCTGCAGTCGCCACGCGCCGCCCGCCAGGTGCAGGCGGCCATTGGCCTGCGGCGCCGGGGCCTGCTTGGCTTGCGCCACGAAACCGCCGCGGCCGTAGACTTCCGTTTCACTCAGGGCGTAGTTGCCCTCGGTGGGTTTGGTCATGAGGACGCGCACGTAGCGCGCCTTGGCCGGTTGCGCCAGCCGGATATCGTCGCTCGGTCCGGCGCCGGCGGGCAGGGCTTGCACGGTCTTCCAAGTGGCCGCGTCGTCAGAGGTTTGTATGGACCCGGCGGCGGCGCGACGCAGCCAGTAAAGGGCCACGCGGTCGAAGGTGCAGGCCGCGCCGAGATCCACATAGACCCACTCTTCGCCCTGGCCGGCGGAAATCCACGAGCTGTTGAAGCTCTTCTGGCCGTCCGAATACACTCGGACGTTCTGGTCGAAAAACAGTGCGTCGGTAACCCGCCAGGTGGTCACGCTCGGCGCTTCGAGCGCGATGCGCATGTAGCGCACGCGCGCGGCCGCGTCGAACGGGATGGATGGGCGGAACTGAGCCGTGGGAGGCGTATCGCCCGCGGCGCGGCCCAATTCCTTCCACGATTGGCCGTCGTCCGAACCGGAAACCACCACGCTCCAACCGCCGGTAGCGGGCGGTCCCGCCGGCGCCGCTTGAGCCCGCCCGCCGCGCCCCGCTCCGTTGCCGGCGGCAAGTTCCACCCGGTCGATCTCAAGCGGGCCCGGACCACCCAGGAACTGGTACTCAATCCACGGATGCGCGCCGCCCGCCGTCACGCCGGCGCGCCCTCCGCCGCCGAACCCGCCGGGCGCCGTTGCCGGGGCGCTGGCCGTCACCACCGTCGATCGCGGAAGCGAGGTTTCCTTGATGCCGTCCGTGACCAGTTGCGCCGTCTGATTGTAGTCGATGCTGCTTGAGTGGTACGCGGGCCGGTGCAACGCCAGGTTGCGGTAAGTGGTTGCGTCCGGAACCAGAGCGGGCGCGAAGTCTTCCTTCGGGTCGCCGGGGTATTGGCCCACCGGGTGGTTGTACTCTTGCGCGGAAAGCACCGCCGCCGCGGTCACGCCAAGCAGGAGAATCTTCTTCACGGGCACTCCTTCACCGAAGCAAAATTAGTAGGGCGGGCCTCCTGGCCTGCCTTCTTCGCCTTCTTCGCCTTCGCCTTCCTCGGCCGCCCCACATTGGTTGCCAAGCTGCCTACCGGTTCCGCCCCCTGGCCGCTTGCGCAGCCAAAGATAGCAGTGGTTGCCAATCCGCCCAGCCTTCTCAGTATGCAGCAGCAACAGGTCCAGATACCGAAACGGAAAAAGCGCCCACCCCAGAACTCCGTGCGCCACAGCCCGCCACGCCCGCCACGGGAACCACAGCTTGACGTACTCGATGACAAACACCAAAACGGTGGCCGTCGGGCCGGTGCGCCAACCTTCGGCAACCACCTCCATCCCGCCGGCCATCAGCTTCAACCCATCCAGCGTAAACCTGCGATAGTCCCTGGGATATTCATGAAACGGGTGGCAAAAGGGAGTCACCAGATGGGCGTGGCCGCCAGGGACCAGAACGCGCTCGATCTCGCGCATCGCGCGCTCTGGGTCGCGGACATGCTCCAGAACCGCGTCGCACTCCACCCGCGCAAACAGGCCGTCCGGAAAGGGCAGGCGTTCCGCATCCGCGGCCACATCCACGCCGGGCATGGGGAACAGGTCCAGGTTTACGTAGCCCTCCACCACCCGTCCGGCGCCGCCAATATACAAATTCCAGCGCCCCAGCGGAAAGTCCTTCGGCTCGGCCGGATTCATCACGAGCGGCGCCGGCGGTTCGAGGAGCCGGCGCAGACGCGCGCTCCAATGCCGCGAGGCCCGCTTGCGATAGATCGGTTCGAGCGAAGCCGGCGGTCCACCGGTCATCGCGCTACCGGCGTCCACCGCGGCGCAGCCTTCTGAATCCTCTCGACCGCTTCCATCAGGTTGGCCATCGAGTTGGCGTAGCTGATCCGCAGGTAACCGTTGCCGTGCGGGCCGAAGCAGCCGCCGTCCAGACAGGAGACGCCGGCTTCGTTCAGCAGCAGGTCGGCCAATTCTTTGGAATCCATGCCGGTCCCGGTCACGTTGGGGAACGCATAAAAAGTGCCGTCCGGAAGCGCGCAGCGGAAGCCCGGAACCTGGTTCAGGCCCTGGCATAGTGCGGCGCGCCGCCGGTGGAATTCCCGCACCATCCCGACTACGCCATCCTGCAGGCCGGTCAGCGCCGCGATGCCCGCGCGCTGCGTGAAACTCGCGGTACAGGAGTTCGAATTGACCATCAGCTTGGTCACCGCCTGCGCCAGGGGCTCCGGCATAACGCCGTAGCCGATGCGCCACCCCGTCATCGCGTAGCTCTTCGAGAAGCCGTCCATAATGACGGTCTTCTCCGCCATTCCAGGGAAACTCGCAATGGACGCCGGCGCTTCTTCCGTGTAATAAATGCGCGTGTAGATCTCATCGCTCAGCACGGTGACGTCGCGCTCGCACAGCATGGCCGCCAGCGCGGCCGTGTCCTGGCGCGGGATCGCCCCGCCGGTCGGGTTGTGCGGCGAATTCAGAATGACCAGGCGGGTCTTGTCCGTCAGACGGTCGCGGAACAGGTCCAGGTCGAAGGAGAACCTGCGGGCTTCCTCGAGCGGAACGGGCACGGGCGTCCCGCCGGCGAAGCGGATCATGGATTCGTAGATGGGGAAACCGGGATCGGGATAGATCACTTCGTCGCCGCGTTCCACCAGCGCCAGGATGGAAAAGAACAGGACCGGTTTCGCCCCCGGCGTGACGCACACGTTTTCCATCCGCACGCGAATGCCGTGCGTCCCGGAAACGTGCACCGCGATGGCCTCGCGCAATTCAGGAAGGCCCGGCGTAGGAGCGTAATGCGTCCAGCCTTCGTCAAGCGCCCGTTTGGCGGCCTCGACAATGTGCGGCAGAGTGGCGAAATCCGGCTCGCCGATTTCCAGGTGGATCACGCTCCTCCCCGTCGCTTCAAGCGCCCGCGCTCGTGTCAGAACCTCGAAGGCGGATTCGCCTCCCAGGCGGCTCATCGATTCCGCGAATTTCATCCCGCCACCTTTCGAAAATAGGGGACGCCGTCGCGCTCTTCCACCTCGACGACGCGGTCGTCAATCGCCACCCGCTCACCCAGAACTCGGCATGTGACCCGGCCGCCGCCCGCGAGGCTCACGATGGCAGTCTGGTACGGCGCGTCCTTCGTGAAGGCCTCGGGGGCCGAGTAGATCACAGTCTCCGTGTAGACGATTCCGGTTCTCATGCCGATCCAATTTCCTCAGGCGGCCGGGCGCCTGCGAACACTGCGGACGATTCGATCCCCGTCACCCTGCCGAATTCGCCGAAGATCGTAGTCCGCCTGCAACCCGAGCCAAGTCTCCGGGGAAACACGGAAGTACGTTCCCAGCCTCAACGCCGTATCGACGGTGATGGAGCGGGCGCCGTTCACGATTGCGCCGATGCGGTTGGGCGGGACATCCAGGTCGCGAGCCAACTGGTTGATACTGATTCCCAGCGGTTTCATGAAGTCTTCCAGGAGGATCTCTCCGGGAGGGATCGGATCGAGTCGTTTTGTCGGCTTCATGGTCGTCTCCTCGGCGTCTTAATGGTAATCCACGATCTCAACGTCGTGTGCATCCCCGTCTCGCCAGGCAAAGCTGATCCGCCATTGGTCATTGATTCGAATGCTGTACGTCCCGGCGCGGCCGCCTTTCAGCATCTCAAGCCGGTTCCCAGGAGGGGATCGAAGATCCTCCAGCCGCAATGCCCGATGCAGGTATAATAGCTTGCGTCGCGCGGGCCGTTCGATGAATTGAAATCGCCGGACCATGCGGTCCTCAAAGAGCGATGCGGTTTCCGAGCGCTTGAAAGACCGGATCAAGTACCAGTCTATGACGCGTCGGGCATTATGTCAAACGTAATGCCCGAGCAAAGTCCGCGCCACGGCTCACGCCGCCCCCAGGATGCTGACCACGCTGGTGGCGCCGGAGCCGCCCAGGTTCTCGGCCAGTCCCAGCGAATGGCGCGGAATCTGCCAATCCCCCGCCTCTCCGCGCATCTGCAACACCAGGTCGCAGATCTGCGCCACGCCCGTCGCCCCCACCGGGTGGCCCTTGGATTTCAACCCGCCGCTCGCATTGACGGGCCTCGCGCCGCCGCGCAAGGTGCAGCCCGCGAAGGCGTATGGACCGCCCTCGCCGGGCTTCACGAATCCCAAATCCTCGGTGGCAATAATCTCCGCGATGGTGAAGCAATCGTGCAACTCCGCGAATTGGATGTCCTTGGCCTCCACGCCCGCCATGCGATATGCCTGGGCGGCGGCCCGGCGTACCGCGGGGAAGGTGGTGATGTCCGATTTGCGGTCGAGCGCCACGTGGTCGGAGGCCTGGGCGATGCCGAGCACGCGCGCCGGCTTGTCCGTGAACTCCGCGGCGCGCTCCAGAGGGACCAGGATTACGGCTGCCGCGCCGTCGCTGATCAGCGAGCAATCGTAAACCGTCAGCGGATCGGCCACCGGCCTGCCGTTCAACGCCTGTTCCAACGTGATAGCCTTGCGCATGTGCGCGCCGGGATTGAGCGCGCCGTTGGCGTGGTTCTTGACCGCCACAGACGCCAGATGCTCGCGCCGCGTGCTGTAGTCGTGCATGTGGCGCCGCGCGATCATGGCGAAAAGCGACGCGAAGGTGTTGCCCGCCCGCATCTCGCCCCCGCAATCGCCGGCCCCGGCCAGGATTTCGCTGACGCGCGGCGTAGGCTGCGAGGTCATCTTCTCCACGCCCACCACCATGACCACGTCGTGGATGCCCGCCGCCACTTCCGCCCACGCGTGGAAGAACGCCGACCCGCCCGATGCGCAAGCCGCCTCCACCCGCGTCGATGGCACGCCCACGATGCCCAGCGCCATCGAGATGTAAGGCGCCAGGTGGTTCTGCCCCGCGAAGGATGGACCCGCGAAGTTGCCCAGGTAGAAGGATTCCACCCGCTCCGGCGCCGCATGCGCGTTGCGCAGGCAATCCCCGCCCGCCTCCACCGCCAGTGCCCGCAAGTCGCGGTCCGGGAACGCCCCGAACGGCGTCTTCCCCACGCCGACAACCGCTACAGGCCTCATAATTAAATGTTAGCGCCGCCAAGCGTGGCGGGACGAACCGCGGCGGTCAATAGCCGATTAGCAGAATGCCCATTAAAGGCAGTTGAAGGCGCCCGCTGACATAAAGCGTTTCAAGAAACCCCTCAACCTTGGCGAAATCGTCCGAGTTCCGGTAGCTATTGCGAACGGCTATCGCCAAATGAAGGACGTCATGCATCATGCAGGCCTGAAAAATGTCCTTGAGAAACTGATTGTTGGCGACAGCCCGACCTGCCTCCACCTCAAGGACCCATCTCTCACTCGCGGCGTGGGCGTCAGCGTTGAAACACTTCAATATCTTGCCTTTGCGTCCGAAGAGCACGGGGACGACAATCTTCTCCTCGCTCGACTTCCCTTTCTCGACGCGGAACCCGAGTTTTTCCAACCCTGGCCGAAGCCGCGCCATTACGGTGTCGCTATGTTGACCCTCCATGGCGCTTGAGTCAATGGCATCTGCCGCCTCCTCGAAAAGTCCCACAACCTGCAGGCCGAATCCCGGCGGGGGCGACGATTTAGGGAAGTACACCCAATTGATCATCGTTCGCTGGACCTCTTACGCGTCGAAGGTCCCGAACCTCCCCTCATACCGGCAAGCGCAACACATCGCGGGCGAATCGTCATCGTATTCGACCGTGCTGTCCTCAGCGTAGTCGGTACCGTCATCGCACAGCAGAACCCGCGTTGTGACCTCCACTTCAAATGGACCGAATGAGCGGCACCTCGGACACTGTTTGCCGTCTAAACAGTTTACATTGGGACTCCCAACAACACCCGACTCGTTGACCTCAGCGTCCGTCACAGCTTGGGACCTCCTGGTTCATCGAATTGCCACGCCACGGCGCCCGACTCGCGCCCTCTGCTAAATATGCGCCTTTTCTTCGCCGCTTAGCAACCGCGAATTGGCGTCCCGCGCCCGAGCCGCCAAAAACCTCAGTCACAACTAATTTGGCTATCACAGTAAAGCACTTAGCTATATCCCATGCACACCCTCGTACTATCTTAGAGTTGATGACTATGTTGTCCAGACTTGCGCCTGCCGATCCCGTCGCTTCCACACCCAAACTGCCCAGCGCCCACTCAAGAAAGGCCGCTTCCCCCGCGCTAAAGACCTTTGCGCCAAACGAACCCAGTGGGGCGGGCCTCCTGGCCTGCCTTCTTCCGGGTCTTCGCCGGCGGTGTTCCCGCCCCGGAAACACGCCGCACCAAACGAACCCAATTTCGAACCCAACCCGAACAAAATGAAACCACTTGCAGCATTCACCAAACGAACCCAATCCGGTTCCGAACGCCTCCAGAGCCCCCTTGCCCCCAGCCAGACCAAACGAACCCAATCCGGCTCCGGACGCCTCCAGATCCCCCTTTCACCCAGCCAGCCCAAACGAACCCAATCCCGGCCCCAAGCCCCCGACCCCCGGCCCCCCGTCCCGCTCGTCCTAGCCTCTCAATCCCCGCGACGCGCCGAAATCCTCCGCCAGGCCGGCATCCCGTTCCTTGTCCGGTCCGCGCCGGTCGATGAAGCGCCCCTCCCGGATGAGTCCCCCGAAGATTACGTCCGGCGCCTGGCCGAAGCCAAAGCCTCCGCCGTTCCCGCCGCGCTGGATGAAACCGTGCTCGGCGCCGACACCACCGTCGTCGTCGGCTCCAATATGTTAGCCAAGCCTCTGGACGCCGCCGACGCGCGCCGCATGTTGGCCCTTCTCGCCGGCCGCCGCCACCAGGTCCTCACCGGCATCTGCCTCCGCCGCGCGGCAGCCATCGTGCGCGATTGCGCCTCCACCTCCGTTTGGTTCGCGCCCATGACCGCATCCGAAATCGACCGGTATGTCGCCAGCGGCGAGCCCATGGATAAAGCCGGCGCTTACGCCATCCAGGGCCTTGCCTCCAAGTTCATCGAGCGCATCGACGGCTGCTATTTCAACGTGGTTGGCCTCCCTGTGGCCCTTGTTTACCAGCATTTGCGTGGATTGCCTCCCCGCACTCACGGGTAGCCGGGCGCCCCACCCCGCAAAGAATCCGCATTCTGACCCGCACTTGTAACCCATTTGCATGTGGATTTTCACAACAACGGGTCTTATAATAGGATTTAAAGCACGTGAATCCCATACATGTAAGGAGGGGAGAGTTGACAGACTCATCCACCACCATCCGTCCCAAAGCCCTCATCGATGGCAACGAGGCAGCCGCCTACGTCGCTCATCAGATTAATGAAGTCATCGCCATTTACCCCATTACGCCTTCATCCAACATGGGGGAGTGGGCGGACGAGTGGTCCGCCAACGGAAAAACCAACATCTGGGGCACCGTGCCGTCGGTGATCGAGATGCAAAGCGAAGGCGGCGCCGCCGGAGCCATCCACGGCGCGTTGCAGGCCGGCTCCCTGGCCACTACCTTTACGGCTTCTCAGGGATTGCTCCTGATGATTCCGAACATGTTCAAGATCGCTGGCGAACTCACCGCCACCGTGTTTCATATCGCGGCGCGCGCCCTGGCCGCCCACGCGCTCTCCATCTTCGGCGATCACAGCGACGTCATGGCTGCCCGCGCCACCGGTTGGGGCATGCTGGCATCCGGCTCCGTCCAGGAAGTCATGGACATGGCCCTCATCTCGACCGCGGCCTCGCTCGAAGCGCGCATTCCCTTCATGCACTTCTTCGACGGCTTCCGCACTTCCCATGAGGTCGCCAAGATCGAGCGCCTGACTCCCGACGATTTGCGCGCCATGATCGACGAAAACCTGGTCATGGCCCATCGCGCGCGCGCGCTAACTCCGGACAGGCCCGTTCTTCGCGGTACCGCCCAGAATCCCGATGTCTATTTCCAGGCGCGCGAAGCCGCGAACCCGTTCTACCTGGCCGCGCCCACCATCGTGCAGAACGCCATGGACAGGTTCGCCGCCATCGTCGGCCGGCAATACCATCTGTTCGATTACGTGGGAGCCCCAGACGCCGAGCGCGTCCTGATTATGATGGGTTCCGGCGCCGAAGTGGCTCACGAAGCCGTGGATGCCCTCAACGCCGCCGGCGAGAAGGTCGGCCTCCTTAAGGTCCGCTTGTACCGCCCGTTCCCCATCGAAACCTTCCATGCCGCCCTTCCTGCTTCCGCGAAATCCCTCGCGGTTCTGGACCGCACGAAGGAACCCGGCGCCATCGGCGAACCGCTCTACTGCGATGTGGTTACGGCGCTGGTGGAAATGGGCGACCAGTCCCGCAAGGTCATCGGCGGCCGTTACGGCCTGGCCTCCAAGGAATTCACTCCCGCCATGGTCAAAGGCGTCTTCGACGAGTTGAAGAAGTCTTCGCCCAAGAACCACTTCACCATCGGCATCAAGGACGATGTTACCTTTACCAGCCTGGACTACGATCCTGAGTTTTCCACCGAAGACCCCGCTACCGTGCGCGCCCTGTTCTACGGCCTTGGCGCCGATGGTACCGTGGGCGCCAATAAGAACTCCATCAAGATCATCGGCGAGGAAACCGACAACTTCGCGCAGGGCTACTTCGTGTACGATTCGAAAAAGTCCGGCGCCATCACCGTCTCCCACCTGCGCTTTGGTTCGAAGCCCCTCCGTTCCAGCTACCTGATCGATAGGGCCAGCTTCGTAGCCTGCCACCAGTTCTCGTTCCTCGAGCGCATTGACGTGCTCAAGTCCGCCGCGCCCGGCGCCACCTTCCTGCTCAATAGCATCTACGGCCCGGACGAAGTCTGGAACCACCTGCCCACCACCGTGCAGCGCCAGATTATCGCGAAGAAGCTCAAGTTTTACGTCATCGACGGTTACGAGGTCGCCAAGCAGACCGGCATGGGCGGCCGCGTCAATACCATCATGCAAACCTGCTTTTTCGCCATCAGCGGCGTGCTGCCGCGCGAGGAAGCCATTACCGCCATCAAACACGCCATCGAGAAGACCTACGGCAAGCGCGGCGAGAGCATTGTGAAGAAGAACTTCGCCGCCGTGGATGCCGCCCTCGAACACCTGCACCTGGTCAAGGTTCCCGAAAAGGTCACTTCCCTGTTCGATATCCGTCCCGCCGTCCCGGCCGCCGCGCCCGCTTTCGTGCAGAAGTTCACCGCCAGGATTTGCGCCGGCGAAGGCGACGATCTGCCTGTCAGCGCCATGCCCATCGATGGCACGTTTCCCACCGCCACGGCCCAATGGGAGAAGCGCAACATCGCCCTCGATATCCCCGTGTGGGACGAAGAGCTTTGCATCCAGTGCGGCAAGTGCGTGCTGGTCTGCCCGCACGCCGTCATCCGCGCCAAGGTATATGACGCCCAGCATCTGGAGGGCGCTCCGTCTACTTTCAAGGCCGTTGCCGCGCGCTGGAAGGACATGAAGGACCGCAAGTACACCTTGCAGGTGGCGCCCGAGGATTGCACCGGCTGCACCCTCTGCGTCCAGGTATGCCCGGTCAAGAGCAAGACGGAAGTCAAGCGCCGCGCCATCAATATGGAGCCGCAGTTGCCCCTTCGCGAACCCGAAGCCGCCAACTGGGATTTCTTCCTGGAGATTCCGGATACCGACCGCAAGCCGCTTTCCTTGAGCCAGGTCAAGGACGTGCAGTTGCTTCAGCCCCTGTTCGAGTTCTCCGGCGCCTGCTCCGGCTGCGGCGAAACGCCCTACATCAAGCTCATGAGCCAGCTCTTCGGCGACCGCATGATGATTGGAAACGCCACCGGCTGCTCTTCCATCTACGGCGGCAACCTCCCCACCACCCCGTACTGCGTCAACGAATCCGGCCGGGGCCCCGCCTGGTCCAACTCGCTGTTCGAGGATAACGCCGAGTTCGGTTTGGGCATGCGCCTCGCGGCCGACAAGCAAAACGAATATGCCCGAGAGCTCGTCTGGCGCCTGAACGCCGTCATCGGCGAAAACCTTGCGCAAGCTATTCTCAACGCCGCGCAGAAGAGCGAGCAGGATATCTTCGACCAGCGCGAGCGCGTCCAACTGCTCAAGGAGAAGCTTGCTTCCGTCAAGACAGCCGAGGCGCGCGACCTGCTCAGCCTGGCCGACGCCCTGGTCAAAAAGAGCGTCTGGATCCTCGGCGGCGATGGCTGGGCCTACGATATCGGCTACGGCGGGCTCGACCACGTACTCGCCTCCGGCAAGAACGTGAACGTCCTCGTGCTCGATACCGAGGTCTATTCCAACACCGGCGGCCAGTCCTCCAAGGCAACGCCGCGCGGCGCGGTCGCCAAGTTCGCGGCTGCCGGCAAGCCCATCCGCCGGAAGGATCTGGCCCTCATGGCCATGAGCTACGGCTCGGTCTACGTCGCCAACGTCGCCATGGGCGCCGGCGACATGCACACTGTCAAGGCCTTCCTCGAAGCGGAAGCCTGGGACGGACCCTCGCTCATCATCGCTTACAGCCACTGCATCGCGCACGGCTTCGACCTGGCCTACGGCATGGATCAGCAGAAGGCCGCCGTGAACTCCGGCTACTGGCCGCTGTTCCGCTACAATCCCGAATTGACCGCGCAGAACAAGAACCCGTTCCAGCTCGATTCCCGCGCGCCCAGCATTCCGCTCAAGAATTTCATCTATAACGAGACCCGCTACACCATGCTGGTCAAGAGCAACCCCGAGCACGCCAAAGTACTGCTCCAGGAGGCGGAGGACGATGTCGCCAAGAGCTGGAAGCTGTACGACTACATGGCCCACCAGCCCGGCAATGGGGGGGAGAAATAATGATCGACCTTAGCAAAACCATCGATCTTTCCACGACCTATCTGGGTCTGAAGCTGAAGAATCCTCTGGTTGCCTCGTCCTCGCCGATGTGCCAGGACGTGGCCAACGTGCGCCGAATGGAAGAATTCGGCGCCGCGGCCGTTGTGCTGCCATCGTTGTTCGAAGAGCAGATCGAACTCGAAAGCGATGAGCTCGACCGCTTCATTACCGAAGGTTCGGAAATCTCCGCCGAATCCATCACCCACTTCCCCGAGCTCACGCGCACGGTCGACTCCCCCGCCGCTTACATGAGGCACATCGAAGCCTGCAAGCGGGCCGTCAAAATTCCCGTCATTGCCAGTCTGAACGGCGTCACCAAAGGCGCGTGGATCGATTACGCCAAACAGATGGAGCAGGCCGGCGCGGACGCGCTCGAGCTCAACATCTATTACATCCCCGTCGATGCGGCCGTCTCGGGTGACCAGGTCGAGCAGCGCTACGTCGATCTGGTGCAGGCCGTCAAGGGAACCGTTCATCTCCCCGTGGCCGTCAAACTGGGTCCCCACTTCAGCTCCATCGCCAATGTGGCGAAGAAACTAGACGCCGCCGGCGCGGACGCGCTGGTGCTCTTCAACCGCTTCTACCAGCCCGATTACGATCTGGAGTCTCTCGAGGTAGTGCCCAACCTGATCCTCAGCAATTCGCACGACCTCTTGCTGCGCTTGCACTGGATCGCCGTGCTCTATGGTCAAATCCAGGCCGACATGGCGTTGACCGGCGGCGTTCACACCGCCTCGGACGTCATCAAGTCCATGATGGCCGGCGCCAAGGTGGCCATGATGACTTCGGCGCTCCTGAAACGCGGCATCAGCTACCTCGATACCCTCACCACCGAGATCCTGGTCTGGATGGGCGAGCACGAGTACGACTCCATCAAGCAGATGCAGGGCAGCATGAGCCGCAACGCTGTCCCGCAGCCCGCCGCCTTCGAACGCGCCAACTACATGAAGGTCCTCAGCTCCTACGCCATGCGGTAGCAACCGGCAGGGGCCGGCATCCCCGGCCCCGCCGCCTGACCGTCCCGGCCAAGTCCTCGGAGAGTTCCGCCAGTCGCGCCATCGGAACCAGTACCGCGTGCCAAACCGCCACCGCCAGTACCGCGCTAACGAGGCCCATTGGTATCATTTAGTACAATAGTGGGACTTCCGAGTCAGATTTATCGGAATTTTTTTCGTTCTCGCCCAGCCTTACGCCGCTACCCGCGCCGGCAACTCCGGCTTCGCGGGGAGGATAGCCGGGCGTTACACTATAAAGCAGAGCGAGTATTTCAATGACCGTCACTGTCAAGGACAGAACCCGCTCGTCGTGCCGACGGCCGCCCGCCGGAAGGCGGGCTTTAAGAGTGGGCAGCAGCTCGAAGTCAAGGCGTCCGGCGGCGTCATCATGATCGTCCGGAAGCCCTCGCCCGACGAAGCACAGGACGAGCGCGAGGTTCGCGACCCCAAAATTCAGGCGGCGATCCGGGGTGGCTATGAACAGTTCCTCGCAGGCAAGACCCGCCCCATTGAAGAGTTCTTCGCCGCGCGCGCACGGAAGCGAACCCGCCCGCGTCTCTCAGCATGACGCCTGCTTTCGCCGTTCACCCAACGTCCCATTAACAGCGGCTCTCTCCAGAGGGGCCACCGCGATTTCGAAGCCACCGAGCGTAGCGCAGTAGCTGTTCTCTCGGCGGACCCGTACAACCGATCACGTCAATACAAGATCAAGAAACTCGAAAGTGTGGCAACCGGCGAGGGCCAATATCGGCCAGCCGTTGGCCGATGGCGCTTCCGCTACGACATACTGGGCCGGGTGATCCTTCTCAGCTACTGCGGCCTACGTCGGGAAGACACGTACTGAGGCCTGAATGGCTCTGCCTGAACCGAGCAGCTTATTCCGGCGTGGTGAAAATCCGTCTCCTCATTGGGCTAGAGGCGTCTGAGCCCTATTCGCCGAGATCTTCGCGCTCTTCGCCGAGGCCCTTCTCGCTGGTTGCGGCTTGGGTGGCCTGTACCTGTTAGTCCGATTCATCAAGTGGTGCTGGACCGGATGACTGCGGACGCGCCGATTCTCGCACCCTATGCCGCCACCCGCGCCGGCAACTCCTTGACAATCTCCGAGACGAACGCCTTCGCGTCGCCGAACAGCATGAGCGTCTTGTCCAGATAGTAGAGCGGGTTGTCGATGCCCGCGAAGCCGGGGTTCATGGAGCGCTTGATCACCATCACCGTGCGGGCTTTGTCCACATCCAGGATGGGCATGCCGTAGATGGGGCTTCCCTTATCGGTGCGGGCGGCCGGGTTGGTCACGTCGTTGGCGCCGATCACCAGCGCCACGTCGCATTGCCCGAACTCGCCGTTGATGTCGTCCATCTCGAACAGGCGGTCGTAGGGAATATCGGCTTCCGCCATTAGCACGTTCATGTGACCGGGCATGCGGCCCGCCACCGGGTGGATCCCGAATTTCACGTCCACGCCGCGGCGCGTCAGGGCGTCGAACAACTCGCGGATCTTGTGCTGCGCCTGCGCCACCGCCAGCCCGTAGCCCGGCACGATGATCACGCTTGACGCGGCTTCCAGAATCGACGCGGCTTCTTCCGGGCTGGCGCTGCGCACGGGGCGCTGCTCCGTGTGCGCGGCCTTGACCTGAATCTGCCCAAAAGCCCCGAACAGCACGTTGGCGAAGGACCGGTTCATGGCCTTGCACATGATGATCGAAAGGATCAGGCCCGAGGAGCCGTCCAGCGCGCCGGCGATCACCAGCATTTTATTGTCGAGCACGAATCCCATGGCGCACGCCGAAAGTCCGGCGTAGGAGTTCAACAGCGCGATTACCGTCGGCATATCGGCCCCGCCGATGGGGATGATCAGCAGCACGCCGAACAGCAGCGCAAGCCCGGCGAACACCGGAAAAATCCAGGCGTCGGTGGGGACCACAATCAGCCTCACGCCGAGGCCGGCGGCGACGGCGAACAGCGTGAAGTTGATGAAGTTCTGGTTCTTGTAAGTGATGGGCCGCTGCGGCAGCACCTCCTGCAGCTTGCCCATGGCCATCAAGCTCCCGGTGAAGGTGAGAAAGCCGAGCAGCGTTTCGATCATCAGCGCGACCAGGATGTACTTGGGCTGATTCGGATCGCGGTAGAACTCGGCGGTGCCCACCAGCGCCGCCGCCAGCGCGCCGCACGCGTGCGACATGGCAGTCCGCTGCGGAACCGCCGTCATGGGCATGATATAGGCAATGGGAATGCCGACGGCCGTCCCAATCAGCATGGCCGACAGAACCCACTCCCAGTTGAATACGTGGTGCGCCAGCAGCGTGCCGGTGACCGCCATCAGCATTCCGATTTCGCCGGCGAACACGCCGCGGCGCGACGTGGCCGGCGTGTTCATCCACTTGAGAGAGAGAATGAACAGCGCCGCGGAGACGATGTAAATGTAATTGACAACGTGGGCCATTTACTTCTTCTCCTCGCGCTTGTGGAACATCTTCAGCATCCGGTCGGTGATCAGGAATCCGCTCACGATGTTGGTCACGGCGGCCGTGATGGCGATGAAGCCGAGCACCTTGCTCAGCATGGTGGCGCCCTCGGCCCCGGTGATCAGAATGGCGCCCACCACGGAAATCGCCGAGATCGCGTTGGTCAGCGACATCAGCGGCGTGTGCAGCAGCGGCGAGACCTTGCGGATCACTTCCAGCCCGACGAAGGTCGCCAGCATGAAAACGTAAAGGCTTAGTTCCAGAGTCGAAGGCATTCGATTCCCCCCACTATCCAAGCAATTCCCGCACCTTGGGATGCACCACTTCGCCCGCGTACGTCACCAGCGTCTCGCGCACGATTTCATCTTCGCGGTCGAGGTTCAGCTTTCCATCCTTGATGAGATACTTCAGGAACGTGGCGATGTTGCGCGCGTACATCTGGCTGGCGTGATACGGAATGGCGGCGGGCAGATTGAGCGGGCCAATCACGCTCACGCCGCCCGATTCCACGGTCTCGCCCGGCCGTGTCAACTCGCAGTTGCCGCCGCGTTCGGCGGCGATATCGACGATTATGGAACCGGGCGCCATGCGGGCGACCATCTCGCCGGTGATTAGAATGGGCGCCTTCTTTCCAGGCACGGCGGCGGTGGTGATCACCACGTTCTGCTGGGCCAGCACTCCGCCCATCAGCTCGCGCTGGCGGCGGTAGAACTCCTCGCCCATGGCTTTGGCGTAGCCGCCCTTGTCTTCGGCGCCGCCGCTCTCCATCTCCAGCACCACGAAGCGGGCGCCCAGGCTCTCCACCTGTTCCTTCACCGCCGTACGGATATCGTAGCCGCTCACCACGGCTCCCAACCTCCTGGCGGTTGCAATGGCCTGCAGACCGGCCACGCCCGCGCCGATCACCAGGACTCGCGCCGGGGTGACGGTTCCCGCCGCGGTCATGAGCATGGGAAACATGCGCGGCAGCGAATCGGCCGCGATCAGGACGGCCTTGTAACCGGCGATGGTCGCCATGGAGGAGAGCGCGTCCATGCTCTGCGCGCGCGTGATGCGCGGCATCAGTTCCATGGCCAGGAAGTTCACGCCGCCGCCGGCGAGCTGACGCGCGGCTTCGAGGGCGGTCAGCGGCTCCCCGAACCCGATGGCGGTTTGCCCGCTCCGAAAGAGCGCCAGATCCGCGCCGCCCGTTTCCGGGTTGGCGCCCAGGCCGCGCACCTGAAGGATAACTTCCGCCGAACCGAAAACCTCTTCGCGACCGGACAGGATTCGCACGCCTTTCTCGGCGTACTCGGAATCCGGGAAACCGGCGCGCAGCCCGGCCCCGGATTCCATGACGAATTCCGCGCCGGTCTTGTTCAAGACGTTCACAGCGCCCGGCGCCATCGCCACGCGCCTCTCGCCCGGCGATGCCTCGGCCACTACTCCGACGACAATAGCCATTCCCTCCCCCCAAAGAGAAAACGCTTATGGCCACAGATGAATACAGATGAACACGGATAAGAGCTAAGACATAAGGCTAGCTTGCGTTATCTGCGTATATCTGCGTTCATCCGCGGCCATGGTACCTACCTTGATGCCTACAACAAATCCGATGTGCTAAAGAAGAACCGCAACTCCGTCTCGGCCGTCTCCGGCGCGTCGGACCCGTGCACGCAATTGCGCTCGACGTTGGCGGCGAAGCGCTTGCGTATGGTGCCCTCGGCGGCGTTGGCGGGATTGGTGGCGCCCATGGTTTCACGCCACTTGGCAATGGCGTTCTCGCGCTCGAGCGCCAGGACAATGAGCGGTCCCTCGGTCATAAACTTCACCAGGCCCGCAAAGAACGGCTTCTCGCGGTGAACCGCGTAAAACGCTTGCGCCTGGGCTTGGGTGAGGCGCGTCATGCGCAGGGCCAGGATTTTGAAACCGGCCTGCTCAACGGCCGCCAGGATCGCGCCCGCGTGTCCGGCGGCGACGGCATCCGGCTTGACGATCGAAAACGTGCGTTCCGTGCTCATAAACGGCTTTGGACCTTCTCCCCTATTTCGGCCGGCGAGGAACAAACCGTAATGCCGGCTTCCTCCATGGCTTTGATCTTGTCGGACGCTTTTCCGGAACCGCCGGCGATAATCGCCCCGGCGTGGCCCATGCGGCGTCCAGGCGGCGCGGTCTGGCCGGCCACAAATCCGATGACGGGCTTCTTCACGTGAGCCTTCACATAGGCCGACGCGGTTTCTTCGGCGGCGCCGCCGATCTCGCCGATCATCACGATGGCGTAGGTATCCGGGTCGGCGTTGAATAGCGCCAGGGCGTCGACGAAGTTCGTTCCGATAATCGGATCGCCGCCGATGCCGATGCAGGTGGACTGTCCGATCCCCAGGTTGGTCAACTGCCCCACGGCCTCATAAGTCAAAGTGCCCGACCGCGAGATGACGCCGACGTTGCCTTCCTTATGGATGGCCCCAGGCATGATGCCGACCTTGCATTTGCCGGGGGAAATGATGCCGGGGCAGTTGGGCCCGATCAAGCGCGTGGGCTTGTCCTTGAGGAATCGCCACACGCGCACCATGTCAAGCGTGGGAATCCCTTCGGTGATGCACACCACCAGCGGCATGCCCGCATCGGCCGCCTCCATGATGGCGTCCGCTGCGAAGGGCGGCGGCACGAAAATGACCGTGGCGTTGGCGCCGGTCTGCGCGATGGCCTGCGCGACGGTGTCGAAGACCGGCAAATCGAGATGCTTCGATCCGCCTTTGCCCGGCACCACGCCGCCAGCCACGGTGGTTCCGTAGGCGATGGCCTGCTGCGCGTGGAACGTGCCTTCCTTGCCGGTAAATCCCTGGATAATCAAGCGGGTATTGCGATCGACGAGTACGCTCATGTATGAATCCTAGACCGCCAGCTTGACGACTTTTTCGGCCGCGTCGCGCATATTCAGGCCCACCGTGAAGTTCAGGCCGGACTCCGTCAGGATCTTGCGGCCCAAATCCACGTTGGTGCCTTCCATGCGGACCACGATGGGCGCCTGAATATTCAAGTCGCGCGCCGCCGCCACCACCCCGGTGGCCAGCGTATCGCAGCGCAAGATGCCGCCGAAGATGTTGATCAGCACGGCCTTGACGTTTTTGTCGGTGAGCAGGATGCGGAAGGCCTGCCGCACCTGATCGGCGCTCGCGCCGCCGCCCACGTCGAGGAAATTGGCCGGACTTCCGCCGGAGTGTTTGATGATGTCCATGGTGGCCATGGCCAACCCCGCGCCGTTCACCATGCACCCCACGGTTCCATCGAGCTTGATGTAGTTCAGACCGTAACGGGAGGCCTCGACCTCGAGCGGGTCCTCCTCGTTGAGATCGCGCAGATCGATCAGCTCCTTGTGGCGATAGAGCGCATTGTCGTCGAAGTTGATCTTGGCGTCGAGCGCGTAAACCTTGGCGTCGAACGTCAGGATGAAGGGGTTGATTTCGGCGAGCGAGGCGTCGGTGGCAACGTAGGCCCTGGCCAGCGCGATCATCGCGGCCGCCGCGGCAGAGATGCAGGTTGGCGGAATCCCGATGCCGAACGCCAGTTTGCGCGCCTGGAAGGGCGCCAGGCCGACGCCCGGCAGGAAGGCTTCCTTCAGGATGGCCTCGGGGTTCTTGGCCGCCACCTCTTCGATTTCCATGCCGCCGGCCGCCGAAGCCATGAAGACCGGAAGGCCCAGCACGCGATCGAGCACAATCCCCAAGTACAATTCGCGTTCGATGGGAAGCGTCTCTTCGATCAGCAGCCGCTGAACGATGCGGCCCTCGGGACCCGTCTGATGGGTGACCAGCTTCATGCCGATCATGCGGCGCGCGATTTCGGCGGCTTCGGCGGCATTCTTCGCCACCTTTACGCCGCCACCCTTGCCGCGCCCGCCGGCGTGGATCTGCGCCTTCACCACGACGCTGCCGCCGATGTTCTTGGCCGCCGTTTCCGCTTCCTCGGCGGTGAACGCCACTTCGCCGCGCGGTACCGGGACATTGAACTGCGCGAGAATGGCCTTGGCCTGATACTCGTGAATTTTCATGGAAATACCGCTTGTGCTAGGATGACGAGAAAGCCCGTCCTTCACACTATATCATGGCCCTTTTGCCCTACCTGGAGCGCGTTGTGGCGGGGGTGGACTTATCCTCCAAGGAAGCCCTGGAGGCCATGCGAACGGTACTCTCCGGCCAGGCGAGCCAGCCGCAGATTGCCGCATTTCTAGTGGCCTTGCGGATGAAGGGCGAGAGCGTGGAGGAGTTGGTGGGGTTTGCGCGCGCGATGCGCGAGATGGCCGCGCCGATCGATTGCGGAACGGGGGGCGAGCCGCTGCTCGATACCTGCGGCACGGGCGGGGACGGCGCTTCCACGTTCAACATCTCCACCATCGCCGCGTTCGTGGCGGCCGGCGCCGGCGTACGCGTCGCCAAGCACGGGAACCGTTCCATATCGAGCCGCTGCGGCAGCGCGGACCTGCTGGAAGCGTTGGGAATCGCGATCGCGATTCCGCCGGCCGAAGTAGGGCGCGCCATTCGCGAGATCGGCATTGGCTTTCTGTTCGCGCCGGCCTTTCACTCGGCCACGAAGTACGCGCAGCCGGTGCGGGTGGAATTGAAGATGCGAACCGTGTTCAACCTGCTCGGGCCGCTCACCAACCCCGCCGGAGCGGACGCGCAACTGGCTGGAGCGCCATCGGCCCACGCCGCCGAATGGATCGCGGGCGCGCTGGCGACGCTGGGATTGCGGCGCGGCTTCGTGGTCCACGGCTCGGACGGTCTGGATGAGATTACCACAACCGGCCCGACGCTGGCGTTTTCCATCGCCGAAGGCCGCGTGGAGCGGCTGACCCTGACACCCGCGGATTTCGGCGTGCCCGTCGCGGCGCCCGAAGACCTGAAAGGCGGCGACCGCAATCGGAACGCCGCAATCGCCCGCGCCGTCCTGGGCGGCGGCCCCGGTCCTCAACGGGATGTGGTGCTGGTGAATGCATCCGGCGCGCTGGTAGCGGCGGGAAAAGCCGCGAGTTTTTCGGAAGGCGTGGCGCTGGCGGCGCGTTCCATCGATAGCGGAGCGGCTTGGGCGAAGGTGGAAGCGCTGGTGGAGTTTGGGAGGGGAGCGCGGTGAGAGGACGAAACGAAATTTGACGCGCAGACGCGGAGAAACGGTTTCAGCGGCAGACGAAAGCGTCTGTTCCACCTGGCATGGCCGCCACCAAGGAGGCAGCCCAACCCACAAACCGCGCGGGTCCCCGGGCCGCCCTACCTAGGACTAGTACGAACGGTTCATAAGGAAGGATAGCGGCGTACTACCTATACGAAGACCGTATTGTCTGAAAGAAGGGCAGGGGGTATTATCATCGTGAGATTCGCTCCAGGCCGCCCGCGGAGCAATTCGAGAAGCCAATGGAACTATCGAGCCCCGAAACGATTCGTGCGTTGTTGGAAGCTTTTGGAAATCCCGCCCAGACACAGCCCCGCCGCGGTGCGCAGGATGTTGCCGAGCTGGAGAGGAAGCACCGGAAAGCTAGATGCCGATGCGGTCAGTGCCGTCGTTGTGTGGACGACGCACGCTGGGAACGGATCTACGCTGAGAAGTTCGCCGATCCGAGCTACTACACACTCCACAATACGTGGCGTTCATCGCCGTTAGCATCGATCTGACGCGCCCTACGCCGCCACGTGCTCTACGCGCGTCGCCGAATATCTGGACGGGCTGGAGCAGGACCGGGCCGACTGTCTCCCCTGCTCAAGTTCAAGTACCGCGACGCCATCGACCGATCCGGCCCAAATGGGAGGGTTGCGTCATGTGGAATACATCGAACTGAAAGAGCTGGAGTGGCAGGACGGTATCCCCTGGGCATGGTCAAAGCTCGAACCGGCGCAGATTTGCGCGAGCCCGATTCGAGATCCGAGTATTGAAGGCGATTACAGAGATGTTGATGATTGTTGGTGCCCGGGGCGGGAATTGAACCCGCACTCCCGTTGCCGGGAAGAGGATTTTAAGTGCCCCAGGCTGACTACTCTAGACCATTATAACCGCGTGTTTGGTATGGTTTACAGCACCTCTGATAAAGCGGGACAAACGGCGGTTCGTCTGGTGTAAGTTACACATTCGTTACATAATCGCACGCTCTGGCCGGCCGCCGCGTCGATGCACGATATCGCCGCCCGATCCAACCCGTCGCTCGGGGTCCGAACGCCGTTTCCGCCCAGTGGTACGCGTCGACGATAAGCGAAGTGGCCTGGGCGCCTTCCGTGCTGGGCGTACCGCGGGAGCGACCCGACTCTTCACAGATGGGGGCGTCGGGGCCGTCGTCGCACGGCACCAGCGATTCGGGCATACGGCCAAGGGAACGGTTCCACGGAACGCTCATCACAAGGGAAAATGTGCGGCGGCTATGAAAGCTCTGGACCGATGCGCGAGGGGAGTCGCTTGACCTATTGTGACTTGCCCTTAAGCGTAGGGTCAAGGCGGTACGCCTCCTTCAGTTCTGCTTCCGCCTCGCTCTTCCGACCCGCTTGTTGAAATGTCTGCGCTAGATGGAAGTGGATTATAGCCATTTTGGGGCCGCTCCGCAGCGCCTGTTGATATTTCGAGATTGCCGCGCGGTATTCCCCCTTACCAGCCAGGGCAAACCCGAGGCTGTCGAGGATATTGGGGTCGCCAGCCATAGTCCGAAGAGCTTTTTCGACATATGGTATCGCTTCGTCGAATTTCCGTTGTTCAGCCAGCGCATACCCGAGACCGTCATTGGCCTCGGCGGAGTCGGGCTTCAGGGCGACTGCCTTCCGGTACTCGGCGATGGCACCGGCGTAGTCCCCATTCTGGTCCAAGGTGACGCCGAGGTTGGTGTGGGCCTCGGCGAAGTCGGGCTTCAGGGCGAGGGCTTTCCGGTATTCGGCGATGGCGGCGGCGTACTCCCCATTTTTGTGCAAGGCCACGCCGAGGTTGTTGTGGGCCTCAGCGGAGTCGGGCTCCAGGCCGACCGCTTTCCGGTACTCGGCGATGGCGGCGGGGTACTCCCCAACCTTGTCCAAGGCGACGCCGAGGTTGTTGTGGGCCTTGGCGAAGTCGGGCTTCAGGGCGACCGCTTTCCGGTACTCGGCGATGGCACCGGCGTAGTCCCCTTTGTCGCCCAAGGTATAGCCGAGGTTGTACCAGGCCTTGGCGAAATCGGGTTTCAAGGCGAGGGCCTTCTCGTACTCGGCGATGGCGGCGTCGTACTCCCGTTTGTCGTCCAAGGCGTTGCCGAGGTTACCGTGGGCCTCGGCGAAGTCGGGCTTCAAGGCAAGGGCTTTCCGATACTCGGTGATGGCGTCGTCCCAATGTCCGTCATCGAGTAATGCATTTCCGCGATTGTAGTACTGGATGGCTTGGTCGAGTTGAAGCGAAATCCCTTTCTTGTAAGACCACACGCCAATCGCACCCAGCAAAACCACTGTGAATGCCGCGAGTAGGGCTAACAGCCTTCTCCACCTGCGGACGGCGGCCGCTTTTATTTGCGCCGAAGCGCGCCAACGCTCTATGGATTCGAGTGGTACGTGGCTGCGCGCGCTCAGCTCCGCCGGATCGGTAATTCTTGCGAGATCCGGCACGGTGTGCACGCCTGCCCGCTCAAGCCGAGCCGCGTCTTGAGGGTCGATACCGAAGACTTGCGAGAGCGTCATACTTGTGCTTCCCGCGCCGCTGCCAAGCTATCGCGCAACCGCAAAAACGGGCACCAGCCCAACAAGCGAACCAGGGCTCCGTACTTGTTGCTGGAATCTACGCGCGGATCTGCGACAGACTGGAAAGCCTCGACCGAAAGGAGGGCGGCCTCCCCCTCCTCGCGCGGCAGCCTCCCGATGGTTATCTCCTCTTCCAGCACGCGACGGCCCGCCAGCTTGATCGTTTCCCAATCGTAGCGTTGGGAAGCGGCGACAATCTCCGACTGCATGCGCGCCAGAATCCTGTCGCGGATCGCGTCCTCAATCACCGCCAGGATCGGGTTGGAGCTTGACGGGCTTTCGAGGTCGCGCACGGGACTGTCGCCTGCTGAGCGCGCCAGGGGTTTGAAACGAATCGCGGGCAGAACGAGCATCAGGGCGATCCCTGAAAGGTCGGCGATCCACGGGCCCCAAAATGTCAGATGAGGCAGTGATCCCAGGGCGCTCTCCGATGTGACGGGGATGCCACAGAGGCCCACCCCGAGGATCAAGGACAGAAACGCATACGGGTTGGCAAATACGCCTAGGCCCCAAAAGCGGCGAAACTTGCGCGCCAGCCGGGCAGCGTTTATCGCCAAACCTGAAAAAAGGACGGCAACCAGACGCAGGAAAGGCCGGGGAACTCTGTCGGGGGCAGACTCTGGCCGCGCGGCCTGAGATGCAGAGTACGTGCCGGGATTTCCCGTGTTGGTGGTTGCCGCAGCCGCGGGCGCTCCGCCAGTCCCCGACGATTGTGCGGCTGCAGCGAACGTCAAAGGCCACAAAACGACAAGAGTGAACAGCGCGATTCCGAGACCATTCGTGACCGTGACCCAGCCCTGAGGGTGCCGCCGTTTCATCTCGGATCCTCTTTTTCCCCCCTTAGCCAATGAAATTGCGCTCCGCAACGTCGCATAGCGCGGATGGCGGCAGCAGCTTATCGTATCGCGGGTCAAGCGTTCGTTAGGACTTTGTGCGGGAGGCGCCTCTATCTCTTGTCCGTCCATCATCGCCTTCCATTGACACACCAGACTGATCGCTGGGTGCCGGGTTGGTGCCGGGGGATCCCTAGTCCCGTGAAGTCCTCTTCGCGTCAATTGGGTGAGAAATGCCCAAGCGCAGAAATGGGCGCCGTAAAGCCCCGGTCCCGCTCTGGGGAGGCGGGCACCGCGTTGTCGAGATTCTCGACAGTCTACGGCACCTAATCCTCCATGTCTTCGAACGCCGGTCGGGCGAGTTGCCCCTTTGCTGGGCACCTCAGTGCGGCGGGATCTCGAACCAACAACAGCTGTCATGCAACGATGGCATACTTGCCGGCGCCTGCATCGCAATCTTGGCCGAACCGGGGCCAGGACACTAACGAACTCGCCATCATGTCGATCTACTGAGCAGCCAATTGAACCTCTTAACTCAGCTCAACGTCAATGTACAGGTTAAAGAGTTCTTGCCGCTGACCAGATCGTTGGCCACCGATGATGGGTTCGAGAGCTTCAGCAAAGCCGCTGCAGTTGGTTTGGCATAAGCGGTGGACACGTCCCGTTTGATCACCAGCGAAGCCAGTTGATCCAGCATATCGCTGTAACTTCTCGCATCATCGCCCGAGCTGTTAGGCACTGAAGTCAAGCCCGCAAGACTGTGCAGGTCGTCCGAGAGGTTCATGAAGTCCTGGCTGTTCAGGAAGAAGTTACTGAACGGTCCCGGTGTCCAAGCGCCAGTACTGCGTCGGTCAGGAACACCGCTTGCGTCCGGTCCGTAGACAGCCGCAACGTTGAATCTCTGCCAGTCTCCGTATGTTAGATTTCCAAATGCGCTGTCGATCAGATTCGCGCAACCGTCGCGGAATGCATTCCAGTTCTCCATGTCCTGCTGCTGGTTGGCCGGCGGCCTTCCATTTTGGTATTCCGAGCAAGATAGCCTAGCCCAGGCCGACGGTTCCAGTACACAGATCAGATCCACAGTGCCGTTCGGGCTGGCGCTAACGAATGCCTGCATTGCCTTCTGCGCCTGGTTCACTTGCGCATTCGGGGGGATAAGCCCCACGAGATCGCCGATTCGCCCTGCTTCTTTCTGGTCGTTGACGGCCTTCACCTCTATCTGCATACTGATGTCGGTCTTAGTGATTTTGCCAGCCATGGAGCCATTAACATCTGCTACGAAATGGATCTGGCACGTCTTCGAACTCTGCTGCACCGTCGTATCAGATTCCGCCCCGACATCAAATGTGTATTGCAGATCGCCGGTCGGGGTGACAAGCATGTTTGTTTTGTTAAAATACGCGTTCTTGCTGGATGCGGCGAAGAAATTGAACAGCTGAATGCCGGCCGTGAAGCTATCGCTGGTCTGTTGGCTAATACCCGAGCCCGGCAGAGGTATTAGCCCGCCGACGCTCTCCGCGCCACTGAAGTTGCCCCGGCAAAGTGATTGCCAGCTCTGTGTGGCCAGGCTTGGACTCGAGAGGTCCACCTGATACTTGAACAGCAGCGATTGATTGTTGCTCTGGTCCCACGTCAAACCCAGGGTCGCCCCGTTCTTCACCGTCGAGGTGATCCAGTTGTTCAGCTTCGTGGTCAACCCCTGAGCGATATCAGAGGCGGCGGTCGCCGCCTGCGCCCCCCCAACGCCTCCTGTGATGCCGTTGACTGTCTGCTGCAGCGTCTGGGCATTCACGGTCACTCCTGGAGTATTCGTTATGGTTACCGCAGCCGATATCGACGTGCCCTCAGTAAGATCTGTCTTGTCTGCGCGCATCACATATAGAAACGCATCGCCGCTACCGGTTCTTTCAACGACTACGGTGAAAGCGTCGCTGTGTGTGTAAGCCACGCTGGCCTTGGCCCCGATATCGATCTTCCCCGACGGGAAAGTCAATGAAGCATTGCCCTTCGCCACGCTGTCTAGCACGGACGCAACCCCCGGAGCCGCGAAGGTGATTGTGTCGATACCATAGCTCGCGCTCAGATTGAAAGCAAGGGAACCCGCGAAATTCACTTGTGTCGCGTCACTCGGCAACATGCTGAGCGCGGACGCTGGTTCCAGCGCGAATGAAAAACTCTTGAACGTATCAGCGACCGCCTGGCTGAGAACCGTATCGCCGGAGACCTTATGGCAAAACGTTACGCTCTCTTCGGCCGAACCGTTGATGTTTCCAGAAATCCCTATGGCTCCCGCATTCCCCGAGCCGCTGACGCTTCCGCTGATCTGAAAATCGAGCGAGACGACGATATAGACGCTGCCGTCATAGCTAGCCGCGGGTATCGCCCCTGTGGGTTTGGATTCGAGATCCGGAGCGTACGTGATCACCGCCCCGCTGGTCACGATCTTAAGCTCGCCTTTAGCGCTTCCGGACAGCGAGAATCCGATGCCGGTGCTGGTTTTCCAGTTGCCACTGCCGCTCACGGTAATGCTAGCGGATGTCCCGTTGGGAGCGTTCTTGGTCGCACCTGTCCAGTAAGGCGCGATCTGCGTTCCGAATTGAAATACAGGTTTCGCATCGCCTTGCAGAAGGCTGATCAACTGGCTGCTGCTGGTGAGTTTGGAAGTATCGAACGTCAAATCGAGCGCATCGGCTTGCAGAACGCGGATGACCTGGCCACCGCTGGCGAGCGTGGGAGTATCGAACTTCAAATCGAGCACTGCTGCTGGCTGGGAACTCATTTCTAGGTCTCCTTTCGAGTGATTTGTTTTAGCGGTGTCAGACAACATAACACAGCTTTCAGACCACCGCGGCACCGATGTTTCAGAAAACTGTATTACAGATTACGGAGTCGGGTCCCTGCCAGGGCTGAGAACTGGCGGCCGAATCGTGCTGTGCCGAGCCATCATTACATTAACCGGCAGACCACGACTCGTGTTCTGGTAGACGACGCGCTGTGCTGTCGAGATTTTCAACAGCCCGTTACGGTCCGGCGACCATCTCCCCGAAAGCCCACTCGAGCCAGTCTCGCGTTGTGCGGTCGGCGGCGGCTCTAAAAGGGACCTCCAGAGATCGGGGGCGTCCCCGGGCCGCTCGGAGCCTGTACGTCTTGTGAAGGATACTGCCCGTGGCCGCTGGAATGGCCGTGTTGGGCGTGTGTTGCATCGCAATGCGAAGCTCGTCCACCGTTGTGGGGTCGGAGAGAGTCCTCTGAACATCTCTCGGCGGCGTTCCGGTGCTGTTGTTCCGCGCAAACTCGGTGTCATGGCGACAACGATGGTAAGCGTAATGAGTAACTTGCAAGGCTGTGGACCCGCCCGATTCGTTCGATACCACGTTGTTCCCAAATTCGGGTATAATGCCGGGGACTGAGGAGGATACCCTTGCTTCTTCTGCAACTTCCGAACCTAATTGCCGCCGTCGGCGGTTTGGGAACTGCTGCCTTCGGACTGGTCGATGCAACCAAAGTCTTCGGCGGCGGTGCAAATCACATCGGCTTTTCACGCATTGGCAAAGCTGTAACACCAATCATTCCAGCCGCCACGCACGGACTCTCCCCCGCCCAAATTCTGGAAACACTTAGATCGAACTGGCTCAATGGCACCGACCTCGCGGCCCAGAAATCCATCTCGAAATCGCTGATCAAGCTGAACCTCGATCCCGGAAACGCGCCGGCCGTCGCGCAGGCAACCGGAGTCGATGCGGCCACGTTGACCGCAGTCTCGACCAGCATCGCGACCGCGGTGCCCTTAACTCTCGTTCAGTCGGATTTCTTCGCACGATTCGACCTCATCCTCACCGCAATGCTCGACGAAACTTATCAGCACGCCGACCAGGTTTACCGCAACGGAACCCGCGCCCTGGCGACCCTATTTGCGGTCGTGTTGGCGTTCGCCGGCGAATACGCCATCGGCGGGAATCAGTGGGGCCTCGCGTTGTTCGTCGGGCTTCTCGCGACTCCGGTCGCCCCAGTCGCAAAGGATCTCTCTACCGCTCTCGCCACCGCTGTCAACGCGCTGCAGGCACCGAGGAAATAATGCCCCTATTCCTCGATGTGCGGGCATCCGATGTGGGCGACTATCTAGCGACAACGGTCGCCACATTTCAGGGAACCTCCCTCTCCAATTACACCTCGATAACGCTCAATGACCTGGTGAGCGCGATTAAGGGCCGTCATGTGCTTATTGCGACGCACGGATTCAACGTCAATCGTGATGACGCAATACAGGCGCTCTCGCACTGGGAGAGTCTTCTGCAGCTGCCGGATCCCTCAGCTTTCATTGGCCTGTTGTGGCCGGGCGATTCGGTGTGGCTGCATGGGCTTGACTATCCCGGCGAGCCAAAGGTCGCCGACGAGACGGGGCAGATGGTCGCGCCTTTCATAGACGCCAATTTCTCAAGCGCGGCGAGCATTTCGTTCGCGTCCCACAGTCTCGGCGCCAGGGTCGTGCTGGAGACGGTACAGCTCATGAAGGCCAGGGTGCGGCGGGTCATCCTCATGGCCGGAGCAATCGACGACAATTGCTTGGACACCGAATTTCAAACGGCCGGAGGGAATATCGACGAAATTTCGGTCCTTGCATCGAAGGGCGACCTGGTACTGGCCGCCGCCTTTCCGCTGGGCAATTTTCTTGGCGGGATTCTAACGGCGGACCATCCGTGGATTCACACGGCGCTAGGACGGGATGGTCCAGGTAGTCCGGTTCCGGCCGCGTTCGTTGCGCCATTTCAGATACCCGACGCGTGGAATTACGGGCATCACGATTATATGGGCATCAGCGGACCCCCGCAAGCTGCAGTGCCACTGCCGACGGACGTGCCTCCGCAGGGCAGTCGGAAGCCCGTGGATGGTGCGAACGGATGGCGCGAGGCGTTCTCGGCATCTTTCGTATCAACGCGATTCAGATGAAGTGATTCAATGCGGAGACTGAGCCGGGGGATACCTGCCCCATCGCGAACGCGGGCCGAGTCGCGTTATGGGAGATGGCACCCGCCGTCGTCGAAAAGTCTAGACGGTCCCCACGGTTCGGTCGTCATCTTCTCGAACGCCGTTTCCGACGCGAAGTGCTCGAGGCCGTTGAGCTCGACCCTGCCGTAACGGGTTCTCTTCTGCGGCGGACTATTCGTGTCCTGCCCTCCACATTTGGGAAACTATTGAGGTTTGATTGTGAGCGGGGTGCCAAGTGCCCCGGTTATATTTTGTCTATTTCTCAGCTATTCTAGTTCTTGTATGGGCATACGAAAACGCAGAACGTCACAGCAGGCCTCCTTGCCGAACCTCCCTGAGTTGAGCCTTGGAAAGAGGCAACAGATGGAAGCTATCAGGATCCTGAGCGACTGGAGCAAGTGGATAGTGACACTTGAGACAGCAGCGATCGCGGGGATTCTTACATGGTTGAAGCCCATTTCAGAAGAACATCTCCGCGGCTGGGCGATCGTGCCAAATGTCCTCCTTGCGTTGGCAGCGGTTTGTTTTGCCGTCTCGATTTACTATGCCGCCCAACTTCTTTTTTCCCTGCCTGACATTGTGGAGCAGCTTCCGGATGCCAAGGAGGGATCCATCAATGAGATGGCGGGCAATTATATGGGCGATGGTATTCTACTATATGAAAAGCGTCAGTGGAGTTTTTTTGTGGGCGGGCTGGCCTTCGTCATCGCCGGAGCCTTAGCCTTACTCGCGTAAATCCCTTTGCCGCCGCATCCATCCCAGACAAGAACACCACAGTCCAGAGCTCGACACGTATATGGGGCGACGAATCACCTATCATATTATTGAAGCCACACGAGGCTGTGTAAAGCCCATCTAGCGGGCGGGCTTCCCGCGTCATTTTCCCCTTGTGGGAAGCTTGTTGTCTTGCGAGGGGCCGGAGCCGGCGCTCCTGCTGGATTAGCTTATTGCACCATGGCGGGCTCTGCTTCGGGCTGAGGCTGGGCTAACTGCCGGCGCTTCTGCTCGTGGTACTTGGTCATCTGTGCGGCGGCGGCATGCAGGTCTTGGTTCGCCACGATGTTGTAGCGCAGGTAGATCGCCTCGGTCAGGTGCCCGGTGAAGCCCATCGCAACCTTGCGGTTCGTGTGGCCATTCTCGAAGTTTCTTACAGCGCTGCGGCGCAAATCGTGGAAGTGCAGTCCTGGGAGTCCGGCCGCGTTACATGCCTCGTTCCATGCCGGGTAAAACACATGGTCCCGGATCTGCTCGCCGTCGAGGTGGAAGACGTACTTGCAGTCCTTGGGCGTCCGCGCTTCCTGCCATCTCAGCCATTCGATCATGTCGTCGTATATCGGCATGGTGTGGGGCCGTTTGCTCTTGGTCTGCTTGCCATACACCCGGATCTCCATGGCTCCCCAGTCCACCTGCGTGCGCTCGAGTGAGGTGAGTTCCCCGAACCGGGGCCCGCAACGATAGCCCACCACCAGCATGGCCTTGAGCCAATCGGGCAGCGCGTTGCGAAGGGCCGTGTACTGGGACTCTTCTATGAAACCCTGGCGAACGTTGTCTTCGTGGAGCATCTGGATATAGATCGCGCGGTGAACCAGTGGCGGTTCCTCCCGGATCCCAAGATTGAAGCCCCGCCGGAGAATCGCCAACTCGCGGTTGATCGTCCCGTCCGCTGCTTTTTCAGCGCGGCGCGACTTTATATATTGCCGAACCTGATGAGGCGTGAACTGGGATGCCAGCAGCGACCCGATGGCCGGCTTGATATGATTCTTGATGCGGTACCCCACCGACCTCGATTCGCGCAATTTCCGCGTTTCATGGTCCGCCACCACCAGAGCACAGAGGTCGCTGACCGTCGCCTTCTCCGGCGCCACGTATTTGCCTGCTGCCGCCTCGCCGAGTTTGATATTCAGGAGGCGCTGCGCCTCCTTCTCGTCGCTCTGGTGGGTACTCTCTTGGATCTGCCGTCCATTCACAAAATAGTTCAGCCAGTAGATGGCCCCGCGCCTATAAATGCCGCCGGAGCCTCTTGGCCGTCTGGTGTGTCTCGCCATGGGACCCTGACTCTACCTTCGTGTCTTGCGGAGTTCAACCCAATTGTCGAGGTCGGCGCGGTCCAGATGCACTGCCCTTCCATCCCGTACCGCGGGAACCTTGCCCCTGGCGATCATGCAGCGAAGCGCGTTGGGCGTCCGGCCAATGTAAGCTGCCGCCTCGGACACGGTCAACAAACGCGGTTGGTCCGGCTGATTCAATCGATCAGCCACCCTCGCAGCGATAGCATCGGCCAACGCATCGAGTCCGATATTGCCAGTTGAAATCACAGGCTGCACTTCCTGCAAAATGTTCTTGCGCGACCGCCTTGACGTTCGGCCAGTTCCCGCTAGGCGGAGGTGAGAAGCGTGCGCTCACCTTCTTGGCGCTCTTTCTGTTCGCCCCAGCATCTACGGTCCAGCGAGGCCAGAATGTTGTCGGCATCGCCGCCGCCACTCCGCCTCAATCTCGCCGCCGGCCCTTGGATCAGATCCTTGGTCTCCTTCGCGGCGAGCAGTTTGACGCCGTGCTTGATCTGCCGCAGCGCATGGTCGTGGTCCGCCTGTTTAACCGCCGTCGCCAGCACCTCGATCCATATCAGCGTGTTGTGCGCGATCCAGTACCGGATCCCGCGGCGCTCGCGGTCGGCGTACCGGCCCTGGCGGTTCAGTTGCGCTACCCTGGCCTGCCAGCCTCGGCAGATCTTCAGCTGCGCGCCGGGCGGCGGCGTGCCGGCCTTCCAATCGAAATTCCGATGGCACCAGAACGGGACCGCGCCTGCTGCGCAGACCTCCGCGCGGATCTGGTTGTACGGTTCGGTGCCCGCGCCGGCATTGCCGAAGGCGCAGGTGTCACATGAGGACTTGTCTGCCGTTGGCATTTGGTTTGCGCCTTTCATGCTGCCGCGTCGTCGCCCTTGGCTTTTTCCCGATCAAGCCGGGCCATCACATCGGCGAGGGTCTTCTCGCCGTCACGCCAGGTTTTCAGGAGATCGAACCTCCATGCGGTCTTGGTTTCATAGGCCACCCGCGACGGTTCGAACTCTGCTTTCTCGATTGCCTGCCAAGCCGCGATGTCTTCCTTCGTCGCCTTCGGCATTTCCCGGCGCTCTTTGGGCGCAATCGGAATATAGCTATCGACGTTGTAAAACGAGAAGACGCCCTGCGCATCTTTCTGCATCGGCGGACGCATGGCTCGGTCTGTGGTGTCGACGAGACTCCTGGCCAAGTCGTACTCATTGACGATGCCGCCGTCTCTGATCTTGCGGGCGACCTTCTCGACTAAGACTGCTGTATTGAGCTTGCCTCTTTCGTCAGTCGATTCCCTCCACATCGCCGGGAGAAGCGCCGCGAGGTCCTTCTTCTTCCTGCGAAACTCGATAAGCCTCTTTTGCTGCTCTGGGTTCAACGCTCCTTGCTGGGCCGTCCGCTTCCCGGATCTTCTGCTCATTTAGCTTCTCCTATCAGGTGATTCAATACTTCCGTAACCAGGACCTTCGATGCTTCTAGGCGTCGACGAGTCAGCGGCAGTGGATATGGATCGAGAGAGAAATCGATCTTGTCAATCCACTGTTTGGCGGCATCGAGCGGGGACGACTCCCCTGTCTCCAGTGCGGTCAGGACAGCAACGAGAGCCCGCGTGGCCGAGCGTTTCGCGTTACGGTGATCAGTTATGCGTTGGTCTAGCGCGGCGATGGCTTCGCTCAGGCGCATCTTGCCTTGCTTGACGAGGTCGGCCAGGTCTTGAGCTTCAGCGCGAAGCCGGTCCATCTGGACGTCCTTGCCGCTGGCAGCGCTCTTGCGGCGGCGCGCCTCTTCGACCGCTTCGTCAAGGCCAGTGCTGCCAGCGGCCACGCCGTCGGCCATGTCCGGGGCAAATTTGAGGACCATGCAGGCTTGCGAGATCCGCTGTTGGCTTAAGCCGGCGACCCGCGCAAGTGCAGCCTGGGAGTTACTAGTTTCTAGTAAACGGGTTTTGGCGATCACCATCGCCTTCTGTCCCTTGGACATGTCACGGCGGTTCAGGTTTGTGCTGAAGATGTAAGCTACGGGGTCTTCGCCAGCCGGACGCCTCGTAACTGTCGGTGTAATGCCGACCATTTCGCAGGCCTTCCTGCGGTTGCGCCCGTCCAGCAGCACTTTGCCCTCGGCGTCCAATACAATGGCGTCGCGCAGCCCGTTCGCTTTTATATCGTCCGCGAGCGACTGCAATTCGTCGGGCGCCAGCATTGGGAAGAGATCTGCCACAGGATGCACCGTGACGCTTCGCCAATCGATTCCACTCGGGTCCTTGCGCCCGTGGGCGTTCTTGATTTCAGCTATCATTGCGTCCTCTCCTCCGCCGGCCCTGCCAATTGCTTGAATTTTGCGGCCGTAAAAAGTTGGTAAACGGTCCTGCCATCCGGGCACTGGGCGTAGGGTAGGAAAACTTCTTCGGCCTGAACCATGCCCACGCTGACCAGTGCGAGTTGCGCCTGAATCCATCGCAGCAACTGCCGCCACGCGACGCGCTGCGCCTGCGCCTTATCCTTCGCCGCGTGGTCGGTGCGGTCCCAGGTGTATTTGCGGCGGTTGTTTAGCAGCTTGAAAATCGAGTCGGTTCGCACAGGCAGGGAGAACGGCCGCATGCCGCCCTCGATCAGCAACGTAAACGCCAGGCCGCTGATCTCGCCGGCCTCGCCGTACGTCATGGCAATCTGGCGCGCGCCCGCGCCCACCAGCAGTGCCGTGATCTCCGCCGCCGTCTTCTGCGGCTCCACGCTCGTCGTCTCCATAAAAAGTTTCTTGGTCGCCATCGGTCCCTCAACTCTCCGCATCGAGTTCAGCCAGGTCAGCGACTGGTTCTCGATGCCCACACCAGCCCGACTGCCCGCAAATGAAACATGGCCGGCAAGCGTATAACCCGTCCAGCAGCGCGGCCAGGTTGTAGTCCGCTTCGCGCAGCCGGCTCCGCATCGCTAACATGCGCGCCGTCATGACTCATCTCCCGTGGCCGCTTGCTTCCCGTCAAACGGCGGCCGCCACCCCGGCCTCGCCCGCCGCAGCGGAGTCTGGTGCTGCGCGCGCGCCCTCGCCGCGGCGCGCTTCAGCTTCGCCTGGCGCAACCGTTCCCGGTAAGCCGCGCGCTTGGCCAGTTCCAGCCCACGCGCGCAGTTACAGCGCGCCATCTGGCCGGATTCGGTCCGGCGCCACGCGCCATCGTTCGGCGCGCAGTTCCCGCAAGGCGGCGACAGTGGACCGGGTGTCTTCACGTCATCCCCCGTAGTAAGCGTCGCGAGCTGGCCGCGCGCACTGGCTGCAAAGGTTGGGCGTCGCCCAAACGCACCCGCCCAAGCATGGCCGGCTCTCGCTGCAGCCGCAGACCACGCACCGGTGCTCGATCCCGGCGGCGATGCGCACCTGGCGCAGCCTCTCTTCGAAATCCTCATCGTCCGCCACTTCGAGATCGAAGTCTTCTTCCGAGTAATATGCGCTCACAATCCGCCTCCCTCCGCCACGACCTCGTGGTTGGTGCAGTCGTACCAGGCGCCGCCCTTGGAACGCAGCACGAATGGCGTGCCGCGCGCCACCAGCATCGCGACGCGCTCGAGTTCCCGGTCCTGGTCGAACAGCGCCCATATCGCGTTGCGGAGATAATCCTTCGGGCCCGAACTCGCGGACATAATCTGGCAGGGAATGTCGCCGCGCCGCCACACGGCGACCAGGCAAGCGGTCGCCGGCCACGTGGACTCTCCGCGATAACGCACGCGCACACTCACAGCCCAGACTCCTTTCGCGCCCGTTCGTCGATCTCCGCCGATTTCTTCTGGCGATACTCCGCGACCGCCTTGTCCACGTCGGCCTGGGTGATCGGCGTGAAGTGCCGCACCGGCGTGACCGGTATCTTCGGCGGCGTGACAGCGATGGGAAAACTCTCGTGCGGCGCCGGCAGCCGCTTCGCTTCGGCGAGCTCGCGTACCGCGTCATCGAGCTGCGGGTCCGCGCTGGTCACCGCGCCAGGCGGCAGCGCGAGCATCGGCGCAGTCTGGGGCTGTGGCAATTCGGCGGGGATCCCGTCCGGATAAGTCTCCGTGGTAATCTGGGCCGGCACCAAGCCATCAAGCGGCACGTGCTTCGAGCAGTACACCAGCCGCATCTCAAGCACGCCAGGCCAGCGCGCATACAGCCGCAGCATCCTCTCCACCAGCCAGAACACGTCCCCCTCGGCGCGGCACAGCTTCTGGATCTCGTTGCCGATCATCGTGCGCGCCGCCTCGCTGCCCGGAAAGAACGGCAGCGCTGAGAGCGCTTCGGTGGCGTAGGCTGCGCTGCCGTCGCTGACCACTGGCGCCACGTTCGGGTTCGGCGGCGCAGAGCGCTCTTTGCGCGCGGCCGCGATAGATTGGCCCTTAGCGCAACCGCACGGCCCGGCTGCAGAAACCGCATACCCGAGGCGCCCGACGAATCGCTCAATGATGCGCATGCCAGTGCCGCCGCACTCGCCGCAAGGATTATCTGGCATTGTGTTCCCCTCGCATGTCTTTAAGGTTCGATGCAACGTTCCTGGTGGTCTGCGAGACTCCGGCTCGCGCCGTTGCCACTGCGCGCTCATACTCTCGGTCGCGGATATAATTGCCGGGCTTCTTGACGCGCGTTGGGTCCTGCCATCGGCCGCCGAATCGTTGAGCGCGGAACCCGCGGACGACCGCGAGTTTCTGCTCGAAGTCGAGGTGGCGCCACGCCGCATAGGCGTCTGTCCAATCCGCGTCGATGAACGGCGCGCCGGTGGCCTCATACTCCCGTCGCCAATTCGCGAACTCCAGATCAGGATCAGTGACCGCCGCGCCGCTCGTTCCGTTGGCCGGCGCGGATCGGCTCGCCGGCGGATTCGTTGCCTCGGGTTTCGCGCTCGCGCGCGTTGAAGAATTCTCTTCTCTTGGAGAAGAATTACTACTTAGCCTGGCCGTGCCAAGCCTTTCGCGCGCGCGGGGGCCGGAATCGGCTGAACCGTTTCCGACTTTTTCCGGAAAAATGAACTCTAAGTGTCGATTCTTCAGCGTTTTGATTACCGCCGAATCGGCGTGGTCTGGCCAGTCGTGGACCAAGAGCCTGTAACCACTTCCAAGTGGTTTCTGTAAACTTTTGTTTTCACCCAAAAGTGGTGGCGGCTCTCGGTCCAACCAGCCGGCGGTGACCAAAGCGTCGATCAGCGCCCTCGCTTTCCGCGTCGGCCAGCAGCAGACGTCCGCTATTTCCTCATCGGAAACTTTCCGATATTTCCCTGCAAGCAGTACTTCGCGGTGTAATGCCAGATCCGTTCCATGACTCCGTTCGCCCACGGAATTCCGTATGGCGCGGGGACGTGACACAGGCGCGCAAGCTCCTTCATCTTCCAGTGGTCTGGCGCGCCGCGCTTCATGCAACGCCTCCTGCCGCCACCGCCTTCGGCAGCTTGTCATGGAACTTCGCGTGGCATTCATCGCACAGGATGATCAGATCCTGGAGGTGAAGATGCTCCTGAAAGTGGTGCTCGTAGGTCTTGTGGTGAACCTGAATCGAGCGTTCAGAAGCGCATAACTCGCATCGCGCCCCGCGAACCTCAATTACCGCCTCGCGAATCATGTGCCAGTAAGAACTGTCGAGAAAGTCGGCGTAACTATCCGATTTAATGAACCACCTCACGAAAGTCGGATCAGCCGCACATTCCTCTAGCGCGGTAAAAGCCCGGAGCGCATCCACACGCGAAAGCTCTTCGCAGACGGTGGTGATAGCCCATATCGCGGCCAGCGCATCATACTTGTCGACGCCATCTCGGCGAATGGCCTCGTGGATGGACTGCAAGAAGCTCATGAGAACTCTCCGAAATGCCTCTCGTACCAGGGCAGAAAACTGGTGTCCCACTCGCCCTCGTAAGCGTCGAACCAGGCCGTGATAAAGCCGACGGCGCGGTGGTGTTCCAGATAGCGGATCTGCTCGGGCGTGGGCGCGCGGCCACCGCCCTTGACCTCGTAGATGAAGAACTGGGCATCGGGGCCGGGGCGCAGGACGCGCACAGCCATCCAGTCGGAGATTCCCTTCTCGCCGAAGCGGTTCGGTCGCAGCGTGCTGACCTTGACGACGTCCTTGCCGGCGAACTGATGCCAGGGCACCCACAGCCCGGACTGCTGGCGAATGGTCTTCCACCCGCGGATCGCCAGGAAGCCGTTGATCTGCGCTTCCAGGACATTTTCTGGGAGGTTTTCGCGACGCTGCTGCTGGCGCGGCCGCCGCACGCCCAAGGCTTTCCTGTCGTCGCCGAACAGCAGCGCGGCTTGCGCCTCGGACATGCGGACGACCGCCATGGCGCGTTCCTTACGCCGGATCTGCGATCTGTTGCCTTCCGCGCCGGCCAGGCGTGCCGCCCATGGCGACAGCGGATGCGACCGCGCCGGTCCTGGCCTTATGCGCGGCGAGCGCCTCACCCTCCAGGTGGTCCTCGATAGGCTCCTGCCCATCCTCGGCTGCCGGCTTCTCCTCGAACTGCAACTCGCCCTGTGCGCGCCACTCCTTGGGCGGCTTGAGTGTCATGGCGAACGTCGCCTTGTTCTGTTGGTCCATCCAGTCGGCTAGTCGTACATCCCTATCGAACTGCAGATTGCAGGAGATCTCCAGGCTGGCATCGGTTTCGCTCGCCTCCTTCGGCCTTCCGATATGAAACCCGCTGGCCGTATTGGCAAGCCATGTGTCTTTGTCGAGCACGATTTCGCATTGGTCGATCTTTTCCGCGAGCTTCAAGCTGTCGAAGCGCCGCGGCATTTTGTTCTCCGCGAAGCAGAGGTCGTGACAGTTCAGCTGTTCTGCGAGCGGCCGGGTGAGCAACGCGCGGATCTTCAGCACCTGGGTGACGCCGTCCTCACCCGGGTAGCGGTTCAGATGCACGATCTTCGTCTCTTTGAAAATCAGTTTCATGATGTGACAGTCTCCGTCTTGGCGCGCAGCAGGAATTCGGGCCGGCTGAATGCGACCTCGATGCCCCAGGCGCGCGCTCTGTTGATTTCGGCGGCCACGCCCTTCGACGTGCGCCAGCCCGGCAGTTTGGCGACCAGCACCCGCGAAGCCAATGCCAGCATCGCGAGACAATACGGCCGCCAGTAAGGCCAGCCGGTGGGCAGTCCGCAGCGGACGGCTATCGGATGGCAGTGGACGATGGGGGAGAATACTTCTTCTCCCTGGGCGATCAGGGCGCCGGCGATCCGGCAGGCCGTGGCGAAGCGCTGCTCCATGACGGTCGGATCAGGGTGGGCGTACGGAGATACTAAAAAAATCACCGCAATCACCTGCTTGGCGCGCGATCAAGCCGCCGCCAGAGTTTGGGGTCGTACGCGATCTCGCGCCCGCAATCCAGGCACGTGACGTAGCACTCCCGGCCTCGCATCGTGAGCGGGAAGGACGTTCTCCTGTGGCGACAATGCCACGGGATCGCAATCCATCGCAGTAGCCAGCCGAGCATCACGCCGCGACCTCGAAGTCCACGCTCTCGATGCGGAGCGGGCCGTCCGAGACGAACGTCTCGATGAGCTGGATCTTGTTGCGGACAACCTCCTCCTCGATGGCCGCTCGCACGAAGGTGTCGAGCGCCTCCGCGCCGTCGAGCATCTGGAAGCCGACGATGCCGGAGCACTGGGCGCAGAGTTGGATGGCAACCTCCACCAGGCGCGCCATGTTGACGTTCTGCCACGGGATGCCGTCGACGGACGGTCCCGTGGTCTCAGATACCTCGAGGCCAGGGATGGGCGTCGAGTCGAGTTTGGATTTGCGGAGCGCCTTCAGCCGGTCCACTACCGCGGATAGCTGCGCGTGGCGCCAGGACGCCTCCATGCTCCGCGCCATATACGTCTCGATCTGCTGGTGCACCATGATGGCGCGACCCTGCGCGTCCGCGGCCGCGCGCAGTGTGGCGATGCGGCTGGCGGCGGCGACCAGGATCGGGGCGGCCTCCGCTTCGAGTTGTTTCAGGTCCCACTCGGCTGCCGACATGGCGTTGCGCTGCATGGCAGAGTGGGCGTCGCTGGCGGCAAGCTTACGCTCGCTGCGCTGGCGGTTGAGTTGCGCGATTTGGGCGTCGATCTCCGCGTCGATGTTCAGATGCGAGGTGCGCAGCTCGTTATCGGCGGCCAGCAGCGCCTCCCGCTTGGCGTCGCTGATCTGCAGGCGACGCTCGTCCGCCCTCGCTGCGACGGCGGTCCTCTCGGCCTCGGCCGCGCCGAGTTCCTTCGCATAGTCGACAGGCTCGTCCGCTTCCGGTGGAATCGATTGGCGCAGCGTAGCGACGGTGGAGTCGGTTTCTTCGGCCTGGGCCCGCGCGCGGCTGCGCTGCGCGCTTACCTGCTCGATAAGGCTGTCGATAGCGCCGAGACTCACCGTCATCTCGGGCGGCGCGGCGGCGACCGCCGGGGTGCGCGACTCGATCCACTTCAGTCCCGTCAGGTTCGAGACGACGCCGGTCTTCGCCTTCGCCACCTCGTAGACGAGCGCCGGCCCGACCTCGGCGGGAGTAAAGTGGGTGGGCACGATCCGCAGCAGCATCTCCGTGAGCGCCTTCTTGCCGGCGGCCGTGCTGGCGTCGATGCGCAGGATGGCTCCAGGATCGACCGCCTGCGCTTCCGAGAGCCGGTTGACATACGTCTGGGGCGCCGCCACGGGGTTCCCGTAAGGATCGAGCACCTCGAGCGTCGCGCGGACCGCGCCGTTCTTGCCGTAGGCGGTTGTCTTGGTGATGGTGACGCCCGAGGCCAGCCCGAGCTGCACCAGCGACTTCGTGGCGCCCTTGCGAATGATCGTGGCGTCGCAGCCGCCTTCAAAGACCGCCTTGATGCCGTTGATGATTGACGTCTTGCCGGCGCCGTTCTTGCCGTAGATGCGGACGAGCGACTTGGCTTCGAAGCGATGGTGGGTGGTCCCGAAGGTGTCCCAAATTTCCACCCAGGAGATGTAGTCGGGGGGCATGGCTATCCGCGCCTCCCCAGGTTCATGGGCCGCCGCGGCGGCGCCGGCGGATCCTCCGGAACCGGCTTCCACGCTTCGGCGTCGACCGTTGCGCGCTGGTAGCGTTGGCCGGAGACGATGATATGCAGGCCGAGCGCAGCGGCCATGGGGTCGTCCGGCCAGTCCTCGTAGGCGCGGACCGTGGCCCAATCGACTCCCACGTTGGCCTGTGCTGGCGCAGGGGGCGCGCCTGTGGCCCCCGGCGGGGGCGCCTGGCCCATGGGCGGCGGGTCGCTCGCCGGCGGCGCCTGCTGGCGCAGTTCGGTAATCTTCTGCTCCGCGACCGCCTCGGCGTCCTTCGCAGTGGCGCCGGGCGAGTCGAACTTCTTGCGCATGGCGCCTTCGAATGTGTCCTCGCCGTCCCGGATGGCCTGGTAGAGTCCGCGCAGCTCGTCGAGTTGCGCTGGCGAGATGCGCTCAAGCGGCGCGCCCATGTAGGTGACCAGGTCGTCGGGCAGCACGCCGATGCTCGCGAAGGCGTCGACCACCCGCTTGCGCGAGGCTGCCGGGTCCACCTTGGCCGGATCCGCCAGCGTCCTGATGATTTCCGCCTCGCAATCGTCGCGAATGTCCTTCGGGATCAGGCGCAGCGATTCGTCGCGCTGGGTCTTGGAGATCTCGGAATTCTGCCGGTTGCGGATCTCGTCATCCGTGGCTTTCACCAGCCAGACCGGTTCCTCGTAGCTGTTGATGCGCTGGCTGATGATTTCGCGCCCTTCCGGCGGCGACCAGACGCCCGTCTGCTCGTTCTTCTTGCCCCGCTTCTCCACCGCTTTCGCCACGGTGATCTCGCGCGAGTCATTGTTGTTGCGCTCGACGTCGATCACGGCGACGCGCACGATGCGGATCAGATCGTCCTCGTAGACAATCGTGGTTTCGCTAGAGATGTTCCCCGCCTCCATGCGCGCGATTTCCGCGAACCTGGCCGACAGGCCTTCCGCGAAGACGTCCTTCCATTGGCCGTTGATCCTGGCGCGGCCAGCCGGCTTCTTGTAGCGCGCGATCTCCGCGAAGCCGGGCCGGCCGCAATGCGCCAGCAGGCGAACGCGCACGGTGTCCCAGCTGCGCTGGTGACGTTCGGCCATGACGTACATGGCCTCGATCTTGGCGCGCTCGCGCGCGCCCACCGAAGCTACCGAAATTTCAGCCTGGGTTTTCAGTTCGGTCGCGCCGAACTCCTGGCGCGCCGCGATCCCGCGATCTATCTTGGCTGGTAATGTTGCCATGCTTAGTAAGCCTCCATTTTGTTAAGTGCGGAGTTACAGCCGGTCCAATTTTCCAGACCGTCTGCCCACGTTAAAGGTCCCGATAACGCCTCTGGCGCGAGATCCTTCACCACCCTCGCCCGCCCGTTGGTGGATTGGGCGACATGGACGGCCTTGGCAGCCGCCGCATAAGAGTTGCAAGCGCAAGCTTTACCCTCGGGATTCGTCTTATCTGAAAGCGCCTTTTCCGAATTGGTAAAAGGCAGTTCGGCGTTTGCGCCCTCGCCAGGCTTAAAGCCGAGCGTCATTAGAATGTGCCGCGCGTGCATCATCATGCGGCCTCCTCTGGCAAGCGGGCAGGGTGACGATCAAAGAAGCCAGCCGGCAGGCTCGAAACATACCGCTTTGCTGAAACAACGTCTATGGCCGCCAGCCGTTTCAAAACCGCCAGAGCCGCATCCTGTTGCGACTCAAATACTCCGAGGTAGAAGTTCTCGGAATCTCGCAGCTTCAAATTGGCGAGCCACTTCTTGCCGGTCTTGCGCACTCCACGAATGCCCGAGACAGATCGCGAGGTTGCCCCTTTGCGGTTGTAGGAATTCAGCGCGGGGGAGACGCTCCGCAAGTTCTTTCGCCGGTAATCCAGCGTGTTTCCGTTTATGTGATCACCGACTCGGTCATCCCCGGAGGACAGGCCTAAGAGAAACCGGTGCAGGTACACCGGCTCGCCGCCGACTGACGCACACACGTAGGGTGTGCCATTGGACGCCAGGCGGACGTGAAAAGCGGTGCAAGACGATCTGATCAGCGCGAGGTCTGCCGCATCGATGTAGCAGCGAAACCACTTGTCCCTGTGCGGGACTACCAGAACGGCGACATCTCCCGATATCGCATAAAGAATCCGATTCCGCGCCATCTCACACCGCCGCCTCGGATTGCTGTCGGGCCGAGAGCTCGTGCGCTCGTGCCTGCATCGCCGCGTCGATCCGCTTCGAGCGCACTCTTCCGCGGAGCCAGGCCGAAATGGTCACGGGCTTAACGCCAATCTCGCGGGCGATCTCCGCCTGGGAGCCGTGCGCCCGGCGAAAGATGCGTCGCATTTGCTTGCGGGTGAAGACACCGCTGGCCGGTTTTGAATTGAGAGTAGACATTTGGTAGTCTCGGAGGATGCTGAGTGCTGAAAAACATCTTAAGGGAAAAACACACTAATTTCAATCGGTAAATATCTCAAAAGGTAGTTATGAGGCTCAAGTGGCTGAAACAAATAAAAATATAGATCTGGTCACGTTCAAGATCACGCCCGAGGACGCGGATTGGGCGGCCGCCGAGCAACGAAAACTGAAGCGCGCGGAGAGGCGCTCTGTGACCCAGGCCGATTTTTTCTCGCGGATGCGCGCCGTGTGGCGGAAGCATTCTGGGGAGGCGCAGGGGACGCCAGCGCCTATGGGTTCTGAGGGAAATGCGGAGTCGGTGCCCGAGGCGCTAGCGCGCATCGAACAGGCATTGAAGGAGTTGCTGGGTGAAGGATCACAGGATTATAGTAATGCCGGAACCATCGCAGAAGCCGGCGGGCGAGGCGCTCTCATCCGTCTTATTGAAGCGGTTGAAGAAGGCGCTCGTCGAACTGCAGAGAACAATCAAAAGACAGGAGCAGCTCTTGACCTCCTGCAACGACTTGTTGAGAAGGATGTCGCAACACGACGACCTCGTAGCGCCTGAAGATCGTGAAAAGTCCGTAGGCGACCTGGTTCAGTACGAGCTTCCATTTCTCGACCGGAACTTGATTCACCCGTTGGACGCGGCCAAGGCGTCACGCATCACGTTAAGATTCTACATGTGAGATGCGTCGTCTTCGGGGTAGTCGTTTGCGGGCTCGTCTCGACCATGGCGCCAACCAATTCCTCATATGGCCAGCCCGATTACGCGGCCTGCCGGTGTCAAGCAGGTAGAGGCGTTCACCCAGTCAAGTACGCAAGCTATCGAAAAGCGGGCTACTGGTATTCAAGCGGGAATCTATCTCAGAATATGCGAATCGCGGCGTCGAAGATCGCACCTCGTGGTCGCGGACCCAGGCCGGCAGGAACATAAATTGGAATAGCTCCTGGATAGAGTACCGCGTCACCCCGTCGTTGCGGCCGCACCAGGAATAGAACGCCCCGAGGTCGACGCGCGCGCGACTTCGCGCTCAACGGATACCAGTCGGCATGCGAGCCGGGCTGGTAGCCCGCGAGCGTCGCCCCGAGCGCGTGCGTCTGGACGCCGTTGGCCCCGGCCTCGATGGTGGACTCGATAATCTGAACGTCGCGGCCCGCGAGCAGCGGCCGGCGGACGATGGCGATGTGGCGGTATCCCGGTTTGCCCTTGCTCTCGCCGACCTTCTCGATCATGGCGCTCACAACTTCGATGGAGTGCCCGATGGGGTCGCTTACGCCGCTCCGGACCGCGATGATATCGACCGGGCCCATCCTGGCGGCCGCAGCATTGTAGAGATCCAGATTTCCGCTCATGCTGGTCCTTTCCGGTTTGTCGGGCGGGTGGCCGCCGACGGCGACGTCGATATCGGTGGCGCCGTCCTTGCGACGACGTTCCTCGGACCGCCGAAACGCCTGCACGTTTTCCCGCAGACTATGCGTGGCGCTCCCGCCAGCGGCCGGGCAGGGTCAAAGGAACAGAGTCCGTTTCGCAACCGTCATCGGAGACGACCGCGCGTATCCCAGCGGGTTACGGCCTTCCCAACCCCTGGCCATCAGTGCCCGGATCACCCGAATATCTGTTGAGGCCGCGCTCACCGTCGAGGTCCTCGCGGTCTTGCTCCGCGACGAACTAACCTACCAGTGACGATCACGGCGCTATGGTTCTTCGAACGCGACTTTGCTGTTCACGTCCGTGCGTCGGAAATCGCTGTTCGTGACGTTTACCGAAACCGTCATCTTGAGGAAGAACAGCGCGCGCATCTCGAATTCGCCGCCATAGCCGGCGGGGAACCATACCCCATCCGCCATACGCTGGTAGCTCACCGTGAAGCCGAGCCCACGGATATCGGTTCCTAGCAGGATGCGCACCGGCAGCGGAACCGCGCCCGTTAGATCGGTGACCACCTGCACGGGCTGGAACTCTTCGGCATCCACCAGCGCCTGGCCCTTCCAAATGCCCTCCTCGCCGTCGGAATTGCGCTTGTGGTTGGGACGAAAGCCGATGCGATAGACCTGCCGCTCGCGATAGGTCTCCGTACCTTCCAGCCGGTATGTATACAGGCGTTGCTCCGCGGCGGTTAACGGGAAGAGACCTCGCGGCAGTCCGTCCCGAGTCTCTCCCATGAACCTGAAGGAATCGCTTTCGCCGCCGCCCCCCGTGCTGACTGACACCGTCTCTCCGGATTTGCCGTTTAGGTCACTGTCGGTGTCGAATCGAAGACGATACTCCAGCCGCGTGCCCACAACGATAGCAAAGCCAAGTTCAGCGTGCCGCCGTGAGGCATGGCAGAAGCAGATACGCTTTGCGATTTGACGATGCTGGCCCGTGCGACGATGGCACCGATTACCATTCTGCATGAAAAGTGGGGTTTCATTCCATTGACCGCTGACTCGGGATTTCGGCGATCCGCTTGTACGGCGACGGCGGAGAGGCTGCCAATCACTCGTCCATTCGCGGCTGCGGAGCCACACCTGTGATCAAGCCGCCGAGATCTTGGCCAGTATCTTCAGGAAATCGTACAACGCTGACCCAAACCACCAGACGAGCAGGAAGAGCAGCCAGTCGACCACTTCGTCGTCCTTACAACTGCGCGACTGTAATCGTGCAAGTATTTTGCAAGCAGTTGGGGGTCGCGTAGATCATCGAGTCCCTTGAAGGTGCTGAGAGAAGGGGTGCTGGGAAGCGCGAGCCACAGTATCACCAGCACGATCCCTGAACCGATGGTGTTCAGCTTGAAGTTCGTCCACGCTCGTTTGACCGGTTCCGATTCCTTCGTCTGGCCCCGCCACTTCACGATGTAAGCCATCAGCCCACAGAGTACTATCGGGCCAAGAACGTAGGTCAACGGCGTGTCGGTGAGCATGAACGATCTCCTTCCCATTCAGTGTAGCCCCACCATCTAGATAAACAGGCCCAAATGACTTTCGCGCTCGTAGGGCCCTTGAATATCGTCGCAATTGTCGTACCGACGAAGCCCGTTTCGGGGTATCTGCGCGGGTCGGCGGCGATTTCTGGCGAGGTTGGGAACGATAAGGGATTCTCTTCCATTGAGCCGCTGCTCTCGACTTCGGCCGTCCGCGCTTGCAGGAATTCTGCTCTTAAAAACCGGATCCCACCGCTTTGGTTAGGACACGGCTCTGGAGCAGTAAGCGGTCCCGCACGAATAATCGCGCCAATCCCGCGGCCTCGCGCAATCGGGCGATGACTCTGATCCTTAACGACCCGGCGTTGCGGCGGGAGGCTTCGCTCCACGGTCAGCGGGCGCGGCGGCCTTTTCCGGCGCCTGATCGCCTTTCTTGTATGTGATCCTCTTCGCGCCACCGTCACAACTCCCGATGACGGTTTGGTCTTTCACATCCGCGGTCGCTACGATTTCCACCTGATAGTTCTTTACGCCCTTGGCGTCAAGCTTTGCGGCAATCTCGGATTTCAGTTCCTCGCACGGCTTCAGCTCAGATGCCGAAGCGACCGCAAGAGAAAGACCCAATGCCGCTATGACTGTTTTCATTTTCGCGTCCTCCAGAAACGAGCAGTATCGAAAAGCACTCCAGCATAGCGCGAATGCTCTAGCTCCCGCTTCGCTTGCGCAGTCGGGCCGGAAATCTAGCGAGGACAATGCAATACGCTATAATTGGGTCGCTTGACGACCCCCTATCGCGCGGGGCTCCTTGCGACCATTGCCGGAGCGGTCGCCCTGCTCGGCCTCGTGGCGGCCCACACTTCAACCAGGCGCGAGAGTCCTGCGGTGCAGCGAGTCGCTATTAACCCGGCGCGAATCGTGGCCGATGGCCATGACGCAGCCTCGCTAGACATCGAATCCACCACGCCTTCCTCCGTCCCGCCGCGCATCGCAATTATCGAAAATCCGCACGCCGCGCGCATTGAGGACGTGGTCCGGGAGCGCGGCGCGTGGCACGCTGTCGTTCGCGCGGGCATCGTGCCCGGCCGTGTCGTACTCCGAGTCGAGTTCCCCGGCGGTCCGCCGGCCCGCGTGGAATTGCTCGCCACGCCGGCCGGAACGGACAGCTTCGAAGACGGCACGCCCGATTCTCTCCGCCTGGATGACGACCGTGATCGCCAGGCCTTTCGCCGCTGGTTCACCTACCTTGCCGAGGCCCAGTATTTCCAGGCCCTCGGAGCCATGCCGGCGGAGATAGAGGATTGTGCCGCGCTGATCCGCTACGCCTATCGCGAAGCCCTCAAGGCGCATGACCGCGGATGGGCCGCCGACGCACGCCTGCCGCTTGTGCCGGCGCTCGAATCGGTCGTGAAATATGAATACCCATACACGCCGCTTGGCGCCGCCCTGTTTCGCGTGCAAGGGGGTCCCTTCCGTCCCGAAGATCTCCAGCGCGGCGCCTTCGCCCAGTTCGCGGACGCCAAGACCATACGAAGTTACAACACGTTCTCTATCGGTCGAAGCCTCGCGCGCGCGCTGCCGGGAGACCTACTCTTCTTCCGCCAGTCCGGCGCGCATGAGACCTATCACAGCATGATCTATCTCGGCGAAAGCCAGTTCCAGCGCGGAGCCACCCGCTACGTGGTCTATCACACCGGCCCGGACGGAAACGCTCCCGGTGAAATTCGCAGGCTGACCCTGGAGCAGTTATTGCGCTATCCGCAACCCGAATGGCGGCCCGTTCCGGGGAACCCGGCGTTTCTCGGCGTCTTCCGTTGGAACATTCTCAGAAAGGAATCCGATGCGTATGACGGGCGCGAATAAGATCTTCCAATTGGCCCTGGCACTGGCCGCCGCCGCTTCCGGCTTGGGGCAGAGCGAGAAACAGCCCTACTTCTCGCTAACCACAACTCGCACTTTCGCCTCCAATGAGAAGCCGCGGATTACTTTCAGCGCCTGGAACGTCGATTCTCTCGAGTTCCGAGTGTATCGCATCGAAGACCCCGTCAAGTTCTTCGAGCAGATCGAAGACCCGCACGAATTCGGCGGACGCGCGCCCCGGCCGCCGCATGAACGCACGCTACTCGAACGCATCCATCTTTGGAAGGGGAGTCTCCACGCCGGCATCCTACGCTCGCTTCGCGCCCAGTTCACGGAGCCGCCGAGCGCCCACTTCTGGCACTTGAGCAGGCCGCAACCGAAGCCCTTGTCGCCCGGGACGCACTACGCGGAAGCGCCGCTGCTGAACCCGCAACAGCTTGTATTCGCCTTCACACAGCCCGTCCGCGCACATTCGCGATGGCAGCAACAGGAGGTGGAGATCGGCGTCAACGGCAAAGGCGCGTACCTGGTGGAGGCCGTTCGCGGCGATCTGCGCGCTTACACCGTGTTGATGGTTTCCGATATCGCGCTCATCACCAAGGTGGCGAGCGGCCGGCTGGTGAATACCGTGGTGGACCGCACCACGGGCGAGCCCCTCCCCGGCGTCAAGCTCTGGATGCTGGGGCGCGACCGCCAGCTCGCCGAAACGCAAACGGACCGCGATGGTTCCGCCGAAATCCGGATGGCCGCAGCGCGGGGCACAGCCGCGCGCCTGGTCGCCCGCCGCGGAGCGGATTTTGCCGTGAACGCGCTGGAGGAGTATGTCGCAACGGACGATTGGAGGGCCTACATCTACACGGATCGGCCCGTGTACCGCCCCGGCCACACCGTCCACTTCAACGCCATTCTACGGTCGCGAGGCGCGGGCGCATACGAAGTCCCCGCGGGCAAGACCGTCTTCGTGCGCATCGAGGACCCCGATCAGAAGCCCGTCTATCAGAAGACCCTCACCGCGGGCACCGCGGGGACCGTTCACGACGATCTCAACCTCGGCCCCGCCGCCGCCTTGGGCACATACTCCATCGAGGCCCGCTCCGGAGAGTCGCAAATGGACGCCACGTTTGGCGTTGAGGAATACAAGAAACCGGAATACGAAGTCCGCGTGGCGGCGGCTAAGGCGCGTGTGTTGCAGGGGGAAACCGTCCAGGCGACCGTCGATGCGGAATATTACTTCGGCGAGCCGGTCAGCGGGGCTAAGGTGCAATGGGCCGTCTACCGCTCGCGTTATTGGTTTCCGCGCTGGCGCGACCCCGACGACGAGGACGACTCCGAATCGGCTGCCGAAGCGGACGATGCCGCCGACGCCGGCGATCAGCTCGGCCAGGGCGAAGGCGAGCTCGATGGCGATGGCAAGCTGAACATCCCGGTGCAGACCGTTCTTTCCGACCGCAAGTTCGATTATGTGTACCGCATTGAAGCCCGCGTCACCGACCAATCCCGGCGTGAGATCGTCGGCAGAGGCTACTTCATTGCCACCTACGGCAGCTTCGCGTTGAACGTACGGCCCGATCTTTACTTTTACACTCCCTCCAGCCGAGGCGAATTTTCGATCGAGGCGCGCGACTACGATGACAAGCCCGTGCGAACGCACGTCCGTCTGGAACTGTTTCCGTGGCGCCAGCGCCAACGCGACTATGGCGATGCCGTAGCCGCCGCCGAAGCCGATACCGGCGATGACGGAACCGCGAAAGTCGCGCTATCCATGCCCTCCGATGGCGGTTCGTACCGTGTCCGCGTGACGGCGCGCACGTCCGAGGGCCGCGATGTCGAGGACTTCACCTACGTTTACATTTCCGGCGCCGCTCGGGACGACTACTCGGCCGGCGCTCGCAATATTCAAATCCTCGCCGACAAGAAAAGTTACCGCGCGGGCGACACGGCCAAACTTCTGATTGTCGCAGGCCAGGACAACACTCCGCTGTTCGTCAGCGTGGAAGGGCTTGACCTGCGCCAGCGCAAGCTGCTGCGTTCCAAGGGCGCAACCGCGGAATTCGAGATTCCTATCACCGCCGCGGACGAGCCGGGCTTCACCGTCCAGGCAGAGTTCGTCCGTGCCGGCGGTATGTACGTGGGCTCGAAGTATGTCAGCGTGCCGCCGGTCGAGCACAAGCTAAACGTCAAGGTGGCGACGGACAAAACCCAGTATCTGCCCGGCCAGACCGCCGAGTACGATGTGGAAGTTACTGGCGCCGATGGCAAGCCAGCGCCCCACGCCGAGTTCAGCCTGGGCGTGGTGGATGAAGCCATCTATGCTATACGCCCCGATACCACCGAGGACATTGTCCGCTTCTTCTATGGCCGGGAATGGGACAGGGTCATCGAAGTGGATTCGTTCAGCTATTACTTCAACGGCGAGGCCGGCAAGCGCCGCATGCAACTGGCGGAGTTGCGGCCCACCTCGAGGCTGGCGCAGCTTAAGCCGGAACGGTTTGTGCAGCCCAAGATCCGCAAAGCGTTTCCCGACACGGCCTTCTGGTCCGCCAGCGTTACCACAGACGCTGCCGGCCATGCCCGCGCCAAGGTGGAGTTTCCGGACTCCCTCACCACCTGGAGGGCGACGGCGCGCGGCGTCACGCTCGATACGAAAGTGGGCAGCGCCACTCTCAAAACCATCGTGCGCAAGAACCTAATTCTGCGCCTCGCGGTTCCGCGCTTCCTGGTGCAGGGGGACGAGGTCGTGATCTCCGCCCTGGTCCACAATTACCTGCCGGATGCCAAGACCGCGCGCGTTTCGCTCGATCTGACGGGTCTCGATGTGATCGAGGGGAGCGCCAAGGATGTTCAGGTCCCCAGCCGTGGCGAAGCCCGCGTGGACTGGCGCGTGCGCGCGCAACAGGTCCGCGGCGCGAAAATCGTGGGTAAGGCTCTCACGGACGAAGAGTCCGACGCGCTCGAACTGGAGCTGCCCGTCAACGTCCCGGGCTTGAAGATGGCGCAATCGCGCGGCGGATCGTTCGCGGGCGGCGGCGAAGCGGCTTTCGATTTGGCGTTCCCGGCCGCGGTCGTGCCCGGTTCGCGCTCGCTCGCCATTCGCGTCTCGCCGTCTATCGCGGGTTCCCTGTTCGGCGCGCTCGAATACCTCACATCGTTCCCCTATGGCTGTGTGGAACAGACCATGTCGAGCTTCCTGCCGGATATCGTCGTGTCGCAAGCCGTCCGCGATTTGGGGGTCAAGACGGACCTGGATGAAGCGTCCCTCAGGGAGAAGATCGGCGATGGTCTCGAACGCCTCTACGCCTTCCAGCATCCAGACGGGGGCTGGGGATGGTGGGAGACCGACGAAAGCCATCCGTTCATGACCGCCTACGTGGTCGCCGGCCTGGCGCAAGCCCAGGCGGCTGGGGTGAACGTGAAGCCGGAGGTCGTACAGAAAGGCGCCGCCTGGACGAGGACCTACTTCGCGCGGGATTCGCGCCTCGCTTCCGATCTGCGGGCGTACATGGCCTATGCGCTCGCCGTCTCCGGCAGCCCCGGCGGACCTGAGTTGAACGCCGTCTTCGACGCTCGCGCCAACCTATCTCCTTACGGCCTCGCGCTGTTGGGCCTTGCTCTAGAACAGGCCAAGGACGTCCGCGCCTCAGAAATCGCGAGCCTGATCGAGCGCGCCGTGCAGCAGGATGAGCAGCAGGCCTGGTGGTCCGCCACGCGCGACCAGATGCTCGATTTCGAGGCAGATGTCACTCCGGAGGCCACGGCTTTCGCCGTCAAGTTCCTTTCGCATCAGCACGGCGACAGCCCGCTGGTCCCGAAAGCCGCCCTCTGGCTCATGAATCACCGCGACGAAGGCTACTGGTGGTCCTCTACCAAGCAGACGGCCATGGTGATTTACGGCCTCTCGGATTACCTGAAGGCCGCCGGCGAGCTCAATCCCAGTCTGGATGTCGCCGTGTTCGTGAATGGCCGTCAAGCCATGACCCGCCACCTTGAACAGGCCACCACGCTCGAGGAACCCGCCCTGGTGATCGACGAATCCGGTCTGAAACCGGGCGTCAACAATGTCCGCATCGCCGCCTCCGGCAAGGGGCGCATCTATTACTCGGCGCGCGCCGAGTACTCTTCGACCGACGAAAAGCTCCAGAAAACCGGGACGGTCTCGCTGAATCTCCTACGCGATTATTTCCGGCTGACGCCTTCGCGCGATGGCCAGCGCATCGTTTACGATCTTGCCCCGCTCACCGGCGGCGTCGCGCCGGGCGACGTCCTCGCGGTGCGTCTCACCGTGACCGGCACGGAGTGGAAGTACCTCATGTTGGAGGACCCGATTCCTGCCGGTGCCGAGTTCATCGAGCGCGACGCCTCCTATCAGTTGCGCGCCCGCCCGCCGTGGTGGGAGTGGTACTTCACGCGGCGCGAGTTGCACGATGACCGTATGGCCATCTTCGAGACGTGGTTCCCGCAAGGCCAGAAGCAATACTTCTACCTGCTGAAAGTGGTGAACCCCGGTATCTTCAAGATCGACCCCGCGCGCGTGCAGCCCATGTATCAGCCCGGCTCAATGGCCACTACCGAGAGCCGCGCGCTGGAGGTGAAATGAACCGCTCCATAGGATATCTGTGTGCCACGCAAGTTGCCGGCAACGCCTTCCTGTTATGGCTTTGGTATTACTGGCTGGGCGTCTCTGAAAGCAGCGCCGCGGCGTTGATCTGGAGCATGGCGGTTTTGCTGCTTCTGCTCGCCTCGGTGTGTTGGCTGCACGGCGCCGCCCTCGCATGGTTCACCGTGGCGCGGCCCTCGTCGCCCGGCCAGCCCTCGCCGGCCGCGCGCACCCCGGCCGCGGCGGCGTTTAGAACGGCGCTGCGCCATCTGCTTCCCTTGGTTGTGGCCGCGCTCTTGACGCTGGCGCTTTATCTCCTCCTCGACCGTTTGGCGGACGTCATGCCGAAGCCCGCCTTTCGCCTCGCCTCATGGCTCACTCTGAAGTTGCGTAAGCCCGTGAAGCCGGACACGGTTCTTCACACTTTCAACACCGCGCTGTGGATTGTTCGGTGGGCCGCGTTGCCCGCCTTGATGCTGCCCATGTTCGCGGCCATCGCGGCGCGTGGATGGGCCGGCCTCGGCGCGTTCGGCGCGCTTTGCCGCCGGCCTCTCTATTGGCTGGAGACGCCACTCCTGCTGTTCTGCGCGCTCCGCGTTCCGTTTTATCTGGGCGGCTGGGTTCCATATGTCGGCGGCTTCTGGATTCAGATGCTGAGTTTCGCCGTCCGTTTCGGGTGCGCCTATTTGCTTTTCGTGGCATCCTGGCTGGCGCTGGTGTTCCTCACCTCGGGCGGCAAGCCGGCTCTCAGCCAGCCCAGCACCGTCCCTTCGCCGTAACGGTGAACCAGGGTTGCCACGGCGCGCTCCGCTTGCGCGTAGGCGCGGCGCGCCCGCGCGGGGTCCGAGGTCTGTCGGATATCGGCGTCGCGGGGCGGCCGGTCCGACGACGCCGCAGGTGACCCACCGGCCCCCGCCAAGTATCCCACCAAGCCTTCACGAAACCATAGAGGTAATGCCGCCAGTGCCTGGGAATCCACCAGCACGTGAAGCATTTCGTGACGTAGGGTAGCCTCCAACGAGCCGCGCACCTTGAGCGTCGTTGCGGGCTGCATTGCGATTCGGCGGTTCTGAGTATATGCCGCCACCCAGCCTGGCTCGCCCGTGGCATTGCGGAACGAGTCGAGGTCGGGGTACACCCGAATCTCGATGCCTGAGGGCGCGGGGACGCCCGAGCGATCAGCCGCCGCGCGGAGTTGCCGCTCGGCGATACCGAGAACGGCGCCGTCTTGAGCGGGCAACGTAGTGTAGAGCGTAATGTGTTCGCCTCCTAACTGCTGCCACGCCAGACCCCTGCCCGTCAGTCCGATCGCCGTTCCAGGATAGTAGTACGCCAGAATCTCGCGATACGAGTGGCCCTCGCTGCCCATCCGTTCGGCCCCAAGCTGGCAAAGCCCCACTCCATGACCCGCGCCGAAGCCCTCGAAGCTCACCTTCCCGTTGCTGGCTTGAGTTTCATAGCGGTCGCTCAGAAGCGTGTTCCATCCGAGCGCCCTGCCAATCGCAAAGCGAAAGGAACCGGCGCTGATGCGCACCTCGTCCCCTCTTCCGCTGAGCGCCAGCGTACGCGCGCGGCCTGAAGAAGTACGTTCGGTGATGGTCACGCGTTCCAGATCCGCCGGTCCCTTCAGTCCGGAGCGGCGCAACGCCTCGCCGATCTCGCTGGGAGATCCGCTCCATCGCCACCCCGAGCCTTGCGCCCCGGCGCACCACACGTCTTCGTGGCTGCGCAGATAAGGCGCGGCCAGTTCCGGCCACACGGCGCTCGCGTCTTCCGTCCGCCCGCCGCAGTCGCGGGAGTAGCACGCGAAGGCGGGCTTTCCCTCCCACCACAGCAGCTCGCCCGCCGTGGCGGCGGCAATGGCTTCCAGGCGCGGCGTCACGGCGCCGAGATCCACGCGCTGGCAGTGCGTGGTGGCGCAGAAGTCGAAACCCTCCGCGCTGTGACGCCCGCGCAGCCGCACCGCGTACGTCCGCGCCGCCACCGCCATGGCCTTCAGCGCCTCCTCGGACTTGAACACGCCGCTCTCGCCCGCCAGCACGCCGGCCACGTAGCGCTCCATCGGCAGGTCTACGGTTGCTCCGCCATCCTCTGCTGTGAGCCTTACCTTGAAGTGCGCCGCCGTTCCACCCTGCGCGCACGCAATCGCCGCGCAAACTGCCAGCGCCGCAATCGCCCGCTGGATCACAGCCGGCCCCCGTGATACCACTCCAAAATCCGCCCCGCCACGGGCGCGGCGTCGGCCCCTCCGGAATGGCCTTGGAGCGCTACCGCCACCACCACTTCCGGCGCCCGACTCGGCGCAAAGCCTGCGAACCAGGCGAACTGCGTCCCCACGCCATTCCGCGCGGTCCCCGTCTTGCCCGCCACCTGGAACCCAGCCGTCCGCGCCGCCCGCGCTGTTCCATACTCCACTGCGTCTTCCAGCCCCCCCACCACGGCTCGCATCGCCGGCTGTCCCGCGGATAGAGCCAGGAAGCGAAACGCCATCGCCAGCCCGGCCGCAGTCGCCAGAACGCCCTCCTCGCCGAGCGCTTGTAACTGGCTCGCCTCGCCGCTGCCGGCGGGCCGTATCTGGCCGGAAGCCTCCTCGCCGCCGGCGAGGCCCGTGCGCGACCCCAGCCCGGCGCGCATCAAATAGCGTGCCAGTTCCCCTGGTTCGAAGCGCTCCGCGAAATGCGCCGTGAAACAGTTGCACGAATACGCTAGGGCTTCGCGCACGCGAAGGGGCGCATTCGTGCGCGGATGCGAGCAGTTGAACGATCGCCCGGCAATCCGCAGAACGCCCGGACACAGGAATCGCTCCTCCGAGCTCATCTTGCCCGCCTCCAGCAGCGCCGCCAGCGCAAACGGCTTTATCGTGGAACCCGGCGGCGCCGCCAACCTGCCTACAATTCCGTGAGACGCCACCAAGCTCCGGGAGCGGACGTCCAGCAGTAGCGCTCTGCCGCTCGTGCCGGCCATGAATAGCGAGAGCCTGTCCTGCGTGGCGGCGCGCGCTCCAACGTAACCCCCCAGCAACGCCGATACTAAATTTCGACGCAACATCATCGAGTCCTTCGTCGCGGCGCGCGTCCCCGCGCCAGCGGGGGAGACGCTCGAACATGACCGCTGTCCATATAGGATCGACTTGGGGAGAGCACCCATGCCGCCAAACCCTGGTTCGTCATTGCTGATAAGCAGCATAGCCCGAAATCACTGAGACTGTTTCAGGCAGCCACGCCGTCCGACGTGGTCGCGCGTCCAGGAGGGGCCAATGTCCGCCCAGATGACTTCCGGATATCCTGGTGGATGAGATGCGGATTGACCCGAAGAGAGCAATCGCGGGATATCCAGCGGTACTCGTGCGAGATACGCTGCGGCGGCTCCGGGTTCACGTGGATTGGAACCTCGCCCGGTTGGAATCGGTCGCAAGGCTTTCTCCCAAAGAGAGCCGGGCATTCGTCAGGGCCCTGGTCTCCGCTGGGCTGATCGAGCGTGCGGGACCGGGGCGTTGGTCCATAACCAGCGTTGGCCAGACGACGTCGTCGGCCACTGCCGCTGCTCGTGTGACGCGAGCTACCGGGGACCGGGCCCTTCGGGAGTTTATGGCCCGCGTTGAACGCGTTAACGGGGACCCCCACTTCCTCGGCAAAGTAGTTGCCGTGGTTCTGTTTGGCAGTATGGTGAAAGCGGAAGTGCACCGTCCAAGCGACGTGGACATCGCCGTCGAAATCGTCCCCAAAGAAGCCGACCCTGAGCGGGCGCGCGCGAAGAACGAGCGCCGCGCGCAGGAACTGGAGGCGAAAGGCCATCGTTTCCGAGGGATCCTGGACCGATACGTCTGCTGGTATCGGGAGGTTTTTACGCACTTGAAAGGGAGAAGCCGCGTAGTCTCTCTTGTGGATCTGAGGCGTGAAGGCGAGATCGTGTGGCCCGCGCCGCATCAGATTCTGTACAAGGCGAAAGGCTGGAAACCGTATGCACCACCGGCGCCGCCTGTTGTCCATCCAGCCCCACACGTCGACGACTGCCCATTCTGATCGGAGCACAGGCTGGGCACTTTTCCGAGAAGCCCACTTCAAGACCACAACCCTGATTTGAGGGCTTACAATAGGGTTTCAGAGCATGGGCCTCGACTACGTTGAGCTTGTCCTCGCGATAGAAGACAAGTTCGGTATTCACATTGACGACGAGG